>Ga0180438_10006145_pt1 | contig 16377 bp, 15 predicted proteins | sample SS_ome_12_FD_132455 | JGI IMG/M metagenome (GOLD analysis project Ga0180438, IMG submission 132455) | Hypersaline lake sediment archaeal communities from the Salton Sea, California, USA - SS_3_D_2 metaG | ecosystem: Environmental > Aquatic > Non-marine Saline and Alkaline > Hypersaline >...
GTTTATCCTTCTCCCCATCATAGGCCCTCGGAGTTTATAGACTTTTTTCTTAAGGAGTTATCACGTGCTTCTTATCAAATGCTCCTCCCTATGGAGGATGAAACCTTACATCTAATATCACGCTACCACACTGAATTCACACGCCTAACGTACCTGCCGATAGTATCTTTTGAGAAGCTGCAGTTTGCCCAGCGCAAGGATAAAATCCTTCAAATGGCAGAAAAGCATGGGATTGCCATTCCAAGAACCTGGTATATAAATGATATTTCTCAACTTAAACACCTTAAAACCATTCTCCCCTATCCAATAGTGATAAAACCTACAATAAGTTCAGGGGCAGTGGGGATATGCTATTCTGATAAACCGGGAGATTTGATGGAACAATATCTGTCAGTCCATCAACGTTTCCCTTACCCCTTGATTCAGGAACTTATCCCCATCGAGGGACCAGGTTATGGTGCCTCTTTTCTTGTAGATGAAGGAGGAAAGCTGAGAGCCTCTTTTGTCCATAAACGTTTGAGGGAATATCCTGTAACCGGAGGTGCGAGTACACTAAGAGAAAGTGTTAGACGTGATGATATTCGTGATATGGCACAGGCCTTATTGAATGCTCTTAATTGGTTTGGGGTGGTTATGGTGGAATTCAAGGTTGATCCACGTGATAACATCCCAAAATTAATGGAAGTCAATCCGAGATTTTGGGGTTCATTATCCTTGGCCGTAGAAGCGGGCGTTAATTTTCCATATCTCTTGTATCGTATGTCTCGTGGTGAAAACTTTAAACCAGTTGAACATTACCAGATAGGAAAGAGATGTCGATGGCTTTTACCAGGTGATATACTCCATTTTATTCACAATCCCAAACGTAGCAGTCTATTGCCCGAATTTTTCAATTTTTGGGATGGAAATACCGCATATGACATACTATCTATTGATGATCCTCTGCCAACCCTGGGGAGGTTCCTTACTCCCCTGACCTTTTTATATGACGCAGACATGAAAGAGCGACTGAAAAAGAGAAAACCATGCCAGTTGAAAACATTTTAACCGTAGACGTAGAGGATTGGTTCCATATCTGTGGGGTTGAAAGAATACTACCTGAAGACAGTTGGCCTCAATTAGAAAGCCGGGTTAAAATAAACACCATCAAGATATTAGAAATTCTACGCCAAAAGAGGGTTAAAGCTACCTTTTTTGTCCTCGGCTTTGTTGCAGAAAGACATCCTGATCTTGTTAAAAAAATTGCAAGAGAAGGTCATGAAATTGCCACCCACGGATATGCACACAGGCGGGTTTACACTATGTCACCTGATACGTTCCATCAAGACCTTATAAAGGCAGTAAGTATAATTTCTACAACAACAGGTTACCATGTTAAGGGGTATAGAGCTCCAGAGTGGTCAATCCGGGATGATTCTCTCTGGGCCTTGGATATCTTGCAACAAGAAGGTTTTGAATATGATTCCAGCATGGCACCCCTGCCTATAATCGGTAATCCTCGTTATTTGAAAATTCCTTACAGATTGAAATGTGATCGAGGTCATTTATGGGAATTCCCTCCCCTTGTTGCAACCACTCCACTTGTCAATCTCCCCCTGGGTGGCGGATGGGGATTCCGAATTTTTCCCTACAGTCTCATTAAAACAACCATTCGAAAGCTAAATAATCAGGGCAGGCCCGCGGTTATTTTTCTCCATCCTCGTGAATTTGACTTTGATAACCCTCATATGAGGCTTCCTCTGGTTAAAAATTTTATTTTGAATGCACGACTCCAAAGGACAGAAAAAAGGCTTGACCGATTACTGGAGGATTTTCATTTTACATCTGTATCCACTATGTTAAACAAATTAAAATCGTAACAAAAATAAGCGGGTGAGCTCGAAATTGTTACCTAAACCCTGATTTTAGAAAAACTGCAATAGAGCCAGGTACAATAGGTATTTCAAGTCATGTATGATGCTATTGTTTTTTTAAAGAACAATCTTGCGGATCATTTTACCATTTACTTTATTCCTCTTTATATATTGGGAGGAAGGCCTGTTGCCATCTTAAGCGCTCAGTTTTTAGGTTTCAGAGCCTTTTTTTTACTACCAGTAGTGGTCATGCTGGATACGCTTCAAGTTCCCTTATTTTATTATCTCTATGGCAGAATCTCTAATGGATTATTGATGCGAAAGCTCTACGAAAGAACCATAAAAAAAGAAGAGAGACTCCACAAATCAAAATTTTTCCACTGGATACAACTCATGGGAACACCTGGGGTTGTAGCTATCGCCATGTTGCCTCTTAAAGGCTGCGGCATGTGGACCGGGGTTCTTTTATCAACACTCCTTCGACTACCTAAGCAGGCAAGTTATCCACTTTTGATTGCAGGCAGCATATTAGGGTGTATTTTAATTTATGGTATGGGCGAAGCTGTCTTGCAATTGAAGGATCTTTTTGTTAATAAATAAAAAACATAGGATAAAGAAGGCAGGTAAACCAATGTTGACCAGTATAAAACAAAACTTTTTAATTTATGCTCTCAATTTTTTCTTTGCCACCCTTTCCTGGATAAGAAATGAAAATGTCTTTAAGTGGTCGTATTCGCTTATAGCCTGGCTGGCAGAAAAGCTCGTAAAAAAAGATTATTACGTAAAAAAGATACGATGGATAAAGGACCTGTTTGATAGCAACCATCCCAGTTTAACCGTTACAAAAAAAATATTACGGGGTACCAACCCACACCATCGAAAGACAATTATCAAAGCCTTTATCATCAACCATTGTCTGGTGGGAACCAACAAGAGAAAGGATTTTTCCGAAAAGCACGATGGACTCTACCCCCCAGGTTTCTTTGTTATCAGCCCAAGTATGAAATGCAACCTAAACTGTTATGGCTGTTATGCCGGCTACTATGACAAAAAGGCTGAGCTAACCTTTGAAGAAATAGATACAGTCATGACCCAGGCTAAAGAGATAGGGATGTATTTTTGTGTGGTTTCAGGGGGTGAGCCATTATTTCATCCACGAATCTTTGATATATTTGAAAAACATAATGATGTCCTTTTCCATATGTATACTAATGGAAGTTTGATCGATGAGAAGGTCTGTCAACGACTTGTTGAAGTTGGCAACGTTATTCCGGCTATCAGTATTGAGGGATACCGAAAAGAGACTGATGAACGGAGGGGTATGGGACATTTTGACCGTATAATGAAGGCGATGGATTTATTGCGAGAGACCAAAATCTTGTTTGGATTTTCAGCCACATTAACACGACAAAATACAGAAATCCTAAATAGTGATGAATTTATTGACTTTATGATTGAAAAGGGCTGTATCCTTGGGTGGTATTTTATGTACGTTCCTATTGGGCGTGAACCGAATCTTGATCTGATGCAAACTCCCGAGCAAAGGGGATACCAATTCGAACGTTTGACCAATCTTCGGTCTCGCAAATCTATATTGCTGGCTGACTTCTGGAATGACGGGCCTGTAGTTGGGGGTTGTATATCTGGTGGAAGAAAATATTTTCATGTTAATGCCATTGGAGATATAGAACCTTGTGTATTTGCCCACTTTGCGACCCATAATATCAGGACCAGTTCCCTTGAAGAGGCTCTGAAATCCCCTATGTTTCGGTCAATATGCTCCCAGCTTCCGGTATACGAAAACCTCCTCCGCCCCTGCACCTTGATCGATAGGCCAGAGGTTAGTCGAAAGGCTATCGAGGACTATGACGCCTACTTCACTCATGAGGGCGCAGAAATACTATATAACGACCTGTCTGATGACATTGATCAATATAGCAAAGAATATGGTAAGATTGCAGATCCCTTATGGGAAAAATATTTTCCTAAAAGCAAAAAAGAATAGATCAAGAGGTTGTCCTCATTACATCTTTTCATATTTCGCTTCCACAAGTTTATCATTATACTCTTTGGTATCCTGACTCTATGTGCCGCTATTCTAACGAGCCAACTAAAACTTGACCTTAATCTCCTTTCACTCCTTCCTTCGGATGATCCAAATGTTAGAACCTTTTTTCAAATTTCAGAGGATTTTGGGGTTCAATCGGTATTAGTTGCCGTAATTGAGATGCCACCGAACTTTAGCCAGAGCAAATCTGAATCCTTTGTAGATCTTTTAGGAAAAAACTTTAGGAAAAGTACCTTAATCAACGAAGTTAACTATAAAAGCAGTGAGAAACAACCTTCCTTGTTATTTCAAACATATATGGAATATTTCCCTGTCTTCTTGAAAACTCGAGAGCTCAACAAGTTGGCCCAAAAACTTTCTGATAGCGAGATACAGAGGCAGGTTCGCGAGAACAAAAAGCTCCTGATGACCCCCTTCAGCATTGTAACCAAAGAACTCGTTTATAATGATCCGTTAGGGCTCAGGAAATTAATACAAACAAACATACCACCTCCTGCCGAAAAATATCCATTTGGACCTCATCGAGGATATTATCGTACCAAAAATGGTAGAACCTATTTCCTATTTATTAAGCCAAAAAAACCACCTCAGAATATCGCCTTTAGTAAACAATTAATGGAAGAGGTGCGTGATCTTGAAAAGATATCTCTATCAGAATTATCTAAGGAATATGAAACTTCGATAAAAGGGCTGAAAATATCGTATACAGGAGGGTATCCGATTGCTATCAAAGACGAGGCCACTACAAAAAGGGATATTAAGGTCACGATACTGACCTCTTTTTTAGGGGTACTCATTCTTTTTGGTCTTTCATTTCGAAGATTAAAAATCATCTTTTATGTTGCCACACCCCTTGCGATCAGCCTTATATGGACACTTGGTTTTGCGAGAATTGTATTTCATCATCTCAATATTCTTACCTGTGTATTCTCTGCCGTTTTAATAGGCCTTGGAATCGATTTTGCCATACATATTCTCAACCGTTATTGTGGTCAAGATGAAAAGGGCTTAGATATATCTACCCGCCTCAAGCACACCTTCCAAAAGACAGGCGGGAGTATCGTCATCGGTGGTATAACTACGGCCTTCGCATTCTATGCCATTGCACTATCGGATTTTAGGGGTTTCAGGGAGCTCGGTATTCTTACCGGCACTGGTATCCTATTATGCTTAGTGATTATGTTTTTTTTACTCCCATCTCTTCTTGTCTATTTTTCTAAAAAAAGAGGTAATGGCAGAGAGATTACTGTAGCTGGTTTTGGTTTAAAGGCCGTATTAGGCATGCTCTGGAAATATCCAAAGACTCTCCTTACTATTAGTTTTGTGATTATATGTCTGTTAGGGATCATGGGTAATAGAATAGGATTCGATGAAAATCTTAAGAATTTCCGCCAGACCGATCACGATGTGCTCATTCTTCAAGATAAGGTAACAGGCTGGCTTGGAGGCTCAACCGGACAGGTTCTTCTGGTTGTGGAAGGAAATTCCGAGTCTGATTGTATGGAAATCAATGGCTCCATATATAAGGCATTGAGGGAATTAGCTGGCTCACGCCTTATTGCTGGAATTAAATCGATCAGCGACTACCTCCCCTCCCCCAGCGAACAGATGATTAATACAGAATTTATTAAAACAAACCCCGAATATTTTAACATAGGACGTATCAGAAGGACATTTGATGAGGCACTAAAAAATAATGGTTTTGAGAGGTCAGCTCTCTACGATGATTATTTTAAGGTTTTATCAAAAGCCCTCTCATCGGAAAAAATTCTTCTCCCTTCAAAAATTTCTGCCACAAAGATGGGTAATTTTTTAAGGCTATTTATTCTTGGGAATGGTGAATCTTACAGGCTTGTTACCTATATCATCCCTAAAAAGGATCTTTGGTCCAGGGCGGACACAAACGAGTTAAAAGAGCTGATTATAGGGAAACTGGAGGACAAGGGAATAGGAAAGGACCGTTATAAACTTACCGGTGTCAATTTGCTCACCGGAGATTTAAAGGAAACCATCATCAAAAATCTAAAGACAAACATGTGGTTGGCAGGGCTGACTGTTGTGATTGTCCTTCTGCTGTATTATCGAAGCCTGAAATTACTGGCCTTATCGACCCTCCCCCTTATTATTGGCCTGGTGGCCTTAACCGGTATAATGGTCATCTTTCATCTTGATTTCAATTTTCTTAACTGTATTGTGCTTCCCATGATTATCGGAATCGGCATAGATGACGGGGTTCATCTTGCTAATACCTTTCACCATAGTAAGAATGCCCGTATATTGGAAAGGGTAACTCAAACCGGGAGGGCTGTTGTTTTAACATCTCTTACCACCCTGGTAGGCTTTGGCTCCATTGCCCTATCACATTATCCTGGATTACGGAGCATGGGATATGTTGCATGTATCGGCATTAGTGCATGTCTTTTTGCCTCCATTATAGTTTTACCTGCCCTATTTTCTGTTATCTCCAGTCGCTCGAGAAAATCAGCCACTTAATTACCTTTTTTATCAGAAAAAATTGTCTTTAAATAGGGATAGCGTGAGCCTTTTTCACTGGCTATACCGCTCAGCATCCCATCCGGTGTAAAGGAGAGAAAAAGTAAATCGTAGCGAACAAGTTCCCCATATGCCGAAAAATCAAAACTAGGCCCCCAGATATCAGTCAGTGGTATACCAAAGGACAGCCCACTATTAACCAGTAACAATCTCCGGTAGATAAGTACATCCTTCCCCTCCAGTTCTGCTACCTGATCCGGAGCACCTAAGACTTCCAGCGCCTCCCGAAGTGTAGTCGTTCCTACTTGGAATTCCTCAAAGATGTTAGAAACTGACCTTCCTTCCACCGCCTTTATGACCCTATAGGAAACACATCCGGTAATTAAACTACCCACTATGAAAGGGTAAATAACAAAGGAGAATACTTTAAAAGGGGAGGCCATAGGCTGCCTTGTACGCATCCAAGGTGACACCATAATGCGTCATTACATTCTTTTTATTGACAAAAATGACAATCTGATCATAGTGCTTGTCATAGTTTCCAAAACTTACAATCAAAAGCCAAAGGCCGGTCCCTTTGCTTAAAGAACGCCTGTAGATATATGCGTTGCCATTGGATAGCTTGACTATCTCGCTTGGAGCGCCAAGTATCTCTATTACTTGAGCTGCTGTACTCTTTCCCGGAATCAGCTTGTCAAGTCCGCTTGCATCAAAAGGGTGGTAATCCTTGTTCTTTGCCCACCCGGCACAAGACTGCAAAAAAAACACTAACAAAAGAACAAAAAGGATTTCTTTAAATCTATTCAATTGAAAATCTCCTTTCTACCTAAACGGTTCCGAAACATTGTACCATATCTCCTGCGGTATTTCTTTATCTATATACTATATCAAAAAATAATCAACTCCCACATTTGGCGTTGACAAAGGTTCTCAGAAAATATTATCAAATAAAATAGAGAATAACTATAAAGACTTTTTTAGGAGAATGAATTCAATGGGAATAAAAAATATAATAGCAAGAAAAGGCATTATCCTTTTAGCAATATTTGTGCTCTTTTTGGTTTTTTCCGGAGAATTTGGTTGCAGGAGACAGGCAGTAGTATCACAGCCTCAAAATTTTAACTACCTTGAAGGGACATTTGTACAACGGATTAAAAAAGTCCTTATAATAAAGGCCGATGATGGACAGAAGATAAATTTTAGAGTTGGAATGCGTACCATTTTCACACCAGATGAATGGCCTGCTATTGGTGATAGGCTCAAGGTTAGGTACCATACCCAGACCCTTTCGCACGAAAGTATTGGTAATTATTTCATTGCATATGAGGTTACAAAGGTCGGCCATGCCCCTGCTGTTGGCCCCAAGGCTGCTATTGCCACCCCTCCTTCAGTGATACAAAAAGAGAAAAAACCAATTCCTGAAATTGAAAAGGCCAAGATAGCCATTCTGGAATTCCAAGGACTCAACGAGCAGGCAAAGAAAGATAATATGGGCAAGATGGTAACTGAGATAATGACCACCTCTCTGGTCAACTCTCGAGCCTTTAATATCATCGAAAGAGAAAAATTGAGCAAGGTCCTGAAAGAATTCCAGCTGAGTCAAACCGGATTGATAGATGCAGCCTCAGCCAAGGAGATAGGAAAGATCCTTGGGGCAGATGCTATCGTCACAGGTAGTGTCATGATGTTAAGAGAAAGGCTCAGATTGGATGCCAGGATCATTGATGTTGGTACCGGGGCGATTATAGCCGCAGAAAACACCTTGGGTAATGTAGATATCCAGAGCCTTGGGCTCATGTGCGACAGAATCGTGGATAGTATTATCATAAAATATTATGAGAAATCCCTGAAGTTAATTAATCGCTAAGGTCGTCTTACTAATCCCTGGTAACAAAAAATGGCCTCCTGATAGGTGACATAAAGCTTCCCCAACCTGACCGAAGATAATTGAAGCCCACCTGTTAAACCTCTTCGATGGTCTGGTATTCCCTGCTATTATTGTTTCAATTTCCCTGAATCCACAACAAGTTAGCATTTTTTCCATCGTCATCGGTGAAAAATCATAGAGATGGTATGGGGTATGATAGAGATCCAATTTTTTGCTGAAAGGACCCAGTATCCTGACTATTGGAGTCGAGTGAGGCCAGCGGAGAAAAATAAGGCCATCAGGTTTGAGAATCCTTTTCACCTCCTTAAGGAGGCCTAACGGATCATTAACATGCTCAATAACGTAAAAAAGTGTAACAACATCGAATGAGTCAGCTTCTAAGCCAACATTCTCCAGTGGTTGAGAGAACACATGTATATCCCATTTGTCCCGTGCATATTGTCTGCCAATTTCTGATATCTCTATCCCCTCTATCTTCCATCCACGGTACTTCATCTCTTGTAAAAAAAAGCCGTACCCACAACCAATATCCAGCAATCTTCCCCTGCTGATCTTGGTTCGAGATTGGATCAGATCGGCAGATTTATCGAAAACCGGTTTCATCATCATCTCCCACTCGCTGATCTCTTTCGGTTGGTCTGGCAAATACGTTTGATACTTATTTATTAGTTCTTGGACAGTGGGTCGGGGATGAAGAGACACCAGACCGCAGCTCAAGCAACGGAGGTAGCGCCATTGCTCTTTTTTATGGATGATACGAAAATCGGAAGCATTACAAATGGGGCAATGATTGAACATTTGCATTGGAAATGAGTTAATCATTAATTGAGAGCGTTTCCGAGATTTTTTTCAAGTTGTCAAGTAAGACCTCAACTATCATATCGTGTTTGAGTCTTACTTTTAAAATCCAGGCCAGATTTTTAAAAAAACCTTTCGGTTGTACAATAATTGTGTGAGCCACTCGTGTGTATTCATCCACGCTATCAAGCTCCCAGATCTCTGTTCCGCCAGTAAAAAACCCATTCAAGAATTGGAGGCGAATCTTTCTATCCGGAATAACTTCCTCGACCCGTGAATTCCAATCAAACTTAACTATGTGGACAATTTTCGTCTTAATTAACGTCCCAACACGATAGGGCGGTGGAGACTCATGCGTGACGATGATGCCTTGTGGGCATATCTCTTTAAAGGCCTCCTCTTGGGTCAGGATTTGGAATATCCGGTTTTTTTCGGCGCGGATTAAACGGGTGTGCTGGATGATCTCACCCTCATATTTGCTGTATCGATGATATGGTATAATGTATTTTGTGGAGCATCCATGGAAAGATACAAAAAACAGGAGTGCAGCCAGGAGATAAAGTCTTTTTCTGCCGAATCTTACATCCATTTCATTGTACCTTAAGCAGCCGGTTTTTCCCATCCACTCGTTTATCAACTTTTATATCAGACAGGTAGGCGGCCATAGGAAGGAGATCCACCGTATCGATCTGATGGGTTATTTTGTGTGGATGATCTGAAAAAAGATGAACACCCGGCCCTGAAATCACAAAAGAGACATACACATCATTGTGATAAATACCGCCGTGGTGGGCATATTTGCCTTTATCTGGGGCAAAGTAGTAGCCCGGCTTATTGATAAGGATGATATCAGGCGTATTATTCCCATGAAAATCACGGCGATACATATATGCAGCCTTGAGCTCCTTGCCAACCAATTCATCCAGCTCCGAAAGAGGTTCCAAGGCGTTTATAAAAGCATTATCACTACGGTTTGATTGGCGATAAAGGCTCAGGTTAAAAAACCAAAAAGTGTCTGATGTTTTTGTATCTTCATTTCTTTCACCAGGGTATTGAGTGACAAGGAGCGTGTTGAGGGAGGTTTTTACATCCTCAATATCAATTAAAACATCTACTATCGGCTTTACATCCTCAAGTAATCTCGGTGGTGACATCCAATCGGCATTCATACCATTTCTGATGTACATCACCTTGGTGCTGGCACCAGGCATAATAACAATACTGGCGTCTTTTACCGAATAGGGGCGGTCCATGACCTTAAATTTTTCGGAAAGTGTCTTCGCTAACCTCTCTTCATCTAAATGTTTGATAATCCTGGTCTGCCCATGATCTGCAACAAGAAAGAATAGTGTATTTTCAAGTATGTTATTTTTCTTTAAAAAAGCTTTAATTTTCCCTAATTCGGGATCAAGAACCTCTCTCAGATACCATCTTTGAACCTGGTCAATGGTCCAGTCCTCTTTTACCATGAATCGTCGAGGATAATGTGTAAAAATATCCAAACCAACATAGTGTACAACCACAAGGTCAGGAATATCCCCATCTGCTCTCAGGACTCCCTCCAATCCATCAATGAAAGAATACATGTAACCGCTGAGAAGACCTTTTGTTGTACCTCTATCAAGATGAGCACCATCCGGAATAGGGTTCCCATCTTTGATAAGATTAAGCATAAAGGCCTGGCCCCAGAGATGGACACTTTGCTGTATCCAGTCTCGGCTATCAAGCCCTTTTGCTACTTGAGTCGCGACCCCCATCATTGTTTTACCTGACCTGCGGGCATAATCAAAAATAGTATCGGTCTTAGTTTTTTCAAGGATATTGATGATACGACGCTGAAAGAAGGAGGTCAGGGTGACTAACTTTTTCTCTTTTCTGTTGAACCACATGGTTGATGGAACACCATGCCGACAGGGATATACCCCTGTAAGAAGCGTGGTGTTTGAGGGCGCAGATGAGGAAGGAATAGATACAAGCACATTTTCAAAATATATGTACGGGTACGATCTGTCTTTCCCCTTTATGATCTCGGTGAAATGTGGTAGCGAATCCAGGGATTCCATGAGGGTTTTCCGTTTCAAGGCATCTAAAATAATTATAAAAACCTTCGGTCTTTTTTGTTTGATTGTATCCTTCTTCAGCACGGGTGATGGGCAAGAGGCACAACCAAAAGATAAAAAAAGTATCCCAACCAAAAGATACAGCGAGATAATAGATCGATATATTCGGTGACTTTGATTTGACATTTTTTCCTACTGACTATAAATTATCGAAAAGAAGTGGGGTCAGCTTAAAATCGAACATATATTTTGTAAAGGATTTTTAATGTGAAGGTTATCTTTTACTGGGTCTTATACCCTCTCATACGTCCTTTCTATCTCATGTCCCTGATCCTCAATACCTTTATTTTAGGATCAATAATCATCGCTATTTCACCATTCGATAGAAATGGAAATGCAGTCCATTATATAGGCAAATTTTGGTCTTTGCTCAACATATATCTTTCTGGCACCAGGGTGACGATAAAAGGCACGGAAAGGATAAAAAAAGGTCATGCCTATATTGTCATGTCCAATCATCAAAGCCTGGTCGATACTTGGGTCTTGATAGGAAAACTCCCTTTGCAGCTCCGCTGGACTATAAAATCAGAAGTAAAAAAAATGCCAATCTTCGGGTATGCCCTTGAGCGAATGGGGCATATATACGTTGGAGAAAAGAAGCGGAAGCAGAGGGATCTGACCCTGCAAGTAGCCTTGAAGAAACTTAAGAAAGGTTCATCGGTCGTTATCTATCCTGAGGGAACAAGAAGCAAGGATGGATATTTACAGAGATTCCATAAGGGAGGAGCAATTATTGCTATGAGGTCTGGCGTTCCTATACTCCCTGTAACAATAAATGGAAGCCGTTTTGTGCTCCCCAAAGGCACTCTCGCCCTGATGCCGGGCAAGATCGAGGTTATCGTGGGAGAATCAATCGACTCCGGCATGTTTGGAGAGATCGGGAAAGATCAATTAATAACAGAAGTAAAATCGGCCATACAGCAGACCCTTGACCTTACATATGGTTCTTTTGTAAACAATTCCTAACCAACTCTTTAAGGACTCACAGAAAAAGGCACATGCGACGTCATATACTTGATAACCCTCTATCATATTATGCTATTTTTTCATCTGTCCGATACCTGCCCATCAGGCTTTGCCACTGGTTAGGAAAACTCGTGGCATTACTAGTATATTCATTTTCACGGAAAGACCGGAACGGCCTCGCATCCAACCTTTCTTTAGCCCTGAAAAGGCCATCTGACGATCCCTTTATAAAAAAAACTGTCAGACAAATCTTTAAAAACTACGGGCATTATATGGTTGACTTTTTTTTCATGCCTCTGCTCCCTTCTCATAAGATTAAAAAGTTCATTGCTGAATTTAAGGGGCTTGAAATTCTTCAGCATGCCCTTGCTCACGGTAAAGGAGTTATCTTATTAGCAGCCCACTTGGGTAATTGGGAGTTTGGCAGTCTTTTTCTGCGATTCAAAAACTATCAACTGAATGTGGTAGCATTGGCACACAACACCTTTTCCACAAATGCACTCGTAAACCGCCTCAGGAGAAACAAGGCAATAAATGTTATTGAGTTGAATGGGTCATCTTTTTCAGGGATTGAGATCTTACGGTGCCTTCGAAACAATGAGATCGTGGCCATGATTGGCGACAGGAATTTTTTCGGTCGGGGCCGGCCAATTACCTTTTTTGGTGAGAAAGTCAGTTTTCCTGTCGGGCCAGTCATGCTGGCCATGAAATCAGGAGCAGCACTTATTCCCGCATTTGTTCTCAGGCAATCAGATGGAAAATATTTCGGGATACTCGAGGAAGCCATTCCTTTCTGTTTAGAAGGTGATCGTGACAATGCCATTGAAAAAAATTTAGACACAACAGCCCGAATATTTGAAAAATATATCCTCGCATACCCTGATCAATGGTATCGCCCTGATCCTATCACAAAAAGGATGGTTTAATGAGGCTATTGCTGGTTGCACCCAAGTGGCCTGAGGGAAGTCTGTGGGGGCAGATATACTTCCGTTTTCCCTATCTCGCTCTAACAACCCTGGCTGCTTTGACGAGCGATGACTGGGAGATATCAATAATTGATGAGAATATAGAATCTCTCGATTTTTCCGTATTGCCAGATCTGATTGCTATTTCCATAATGACACCTCTCGCCAAAAGAGGATATAAAATTGCCGACACTTATAGGGAAAAAGGTGTGCCAGTTGTACTGGGTGGCATTCATCCCACCATGATGAAAGAAGAGAGCAAAACCCATGCCGATGCAGTAGTCCTGGGTGAGGCTGAGGATGTCTGGCATCAGGTTTTATCCGATGTTAAACTGGGTGATCTCAAATCATTTTACAAGTCCCCGAATTTCTGTAGCCTTGAACGGCTTCCGATTCCAACAAGAGACCGTTTAAACAGGCGTTCCTATTTTTTTATCAACACCATTCAGACGACCCGTGGTTGCCCCTTTGACTGTGAGTTTTGTTCGGTCACCTCCCTCTATGGCCATACGTATCGTGTCAGACCAGTACAGGATGTAATTAATGAGGTGGATCATATGGAGAGAGGCTTCGTATTCTTTGTTGACGACAATATTGTCGGCAAACCCTCATATGCAAAAGAACTCTTTCGTGCACTTATTCCTTTGAATATAAAATGGTTCAGCCAGGCCTCTCTGAGTATTGTCAAGGACAGGGAACTATTGGATTTGGCTCGAAGGAGCGGTTGCAAGGGTCTTTTTGTCGGATTTGAATCCCTGTCGCAGGAAAGTTTAAATGCCATGGGAAAATCAATGAACCGGGTTTATGATTATAAAGAAGCCATTAAAATGATTCATGGTCATGGGATCGGCATCCAGGGCTCATTCATTTTTGGCACGGATCATGATGATCAGTCAATATTTTCCGATGTGCTGCGGTTTATTGAAAAGACCCACCTCGAGGCAGTTCTGTTTTCAATATTGACCCCTTTTCCTGGAACACGAATCCGAGCAACATTGTTAAAAGAGAACAGGATAATCGATTCCGACTGGGAAAGGTACGACATGAATCATGTTGTATTTCGGCCTAAAAAGATGACCTCGACACAATTACAAGATGGTTTCAACTGGGCATACAAAAAATTGTACGGATATCCGTCTATTATTAAACGGCTTTTCCCTTTCAGGATAAACGGCCTTTTTTATAGTATCGAAAACTACGGTTTCAGACAGGCATGGAAAAAAGTCTTGAAGACTCTGTGATGAGAAAACTCCTTATGAAAAAATATATAGTTCCCATATCCTTATGCCTCAGTCTATTGTTATATCCTTATGCAGTATCCCCATCTGAAACAGAGTCGCAATCAGAGACAGAACTAAACTGGGTGATCAAAAAAATCAAAGAGAAAGAAAAAAACCTCAAAACCTTTACCGCAAAGTTTTCACAAACAAAGAAGACCTCCCTGCTTCGAGAACCATTGCACTCGGAAGGTATTATCTATTTTGATTCTTCCGGCAAAATGCTTTTGAAGGTCATCAGCCCTTCACCATTGATAACCCTTGTAAAAGACAGCATGCTGCTTACCTATTATCCTGACGTATCGAAGACCGAAGAAAGATACCTCGGAAGGACTGATACGATCTTCAAAAAATACTTTGGCATCGGGCAGCCAATCGAAGAGCTGAGGAAACAATATACAATCCACCTTGTCTCAAAAACACATTCAGGGGACTATCATCTGAAATTGATACCGAAAATGAATCCTATAAAGAGGTATATTGATTCGATCGAAGTTGTAGTAAGCCCGAAATACTGGCTTCCACAGCACATTCATTTTCAGGAAGCAAAGGGTGATTACACCTCTATAAAACTGAACGTTATTTCAATCAATGAACCGTTGCCACAAGGGATTTTTCACCAAGATTTTCCAAAAGATGATGAGGGTAATCTATAAACATTGAATAGTTAAAGTGCTTATTATAAAAAAGATTGCAAAAAGCTCTAAAAACATACCATAAAGAAAGAAAAATAATAGTGCAGAATAATGTAGCCTTTTTATATCCAGGCCAGGGATCCCAACAAGTGGGAATGGGTTTAGACTTATACCAAACCTACCCTGAGGCCAGAGAAACATTTCACAAAGCTGACCAGGTTTTGGGTTTTGCCATAAGCCGGCTCTGTTTTGAAGGTCCTGAGGAAGAATTGAATCATGATCTCAATGCTCAATTGGCCGTTTACACAGTCAGCTGCATTGTAACCCAGGTATTAAGAGTGCACGATATCTTTCCTGGTAAGGTCTCGGGCTATAGTTCAGGTTTCTATGCCGCTGCATATGCAGCGGGCTGTTTCGATTTTGTTGATGGGCTTCTGCTTGTAAAACGGGCTGGAGAAATTCTTCTTGATGAAGGTCGTAAAATAGATGGAGGCATGGCTGTCATCTTTGGTTTATCGCCTGAAAAAGTGGATAGCCTCTGTCAACAAGTAGGAAATGTTCACGTTGCCATTCATAATACACCTCAACAGATAATCGTTTCCGGCATCAGATCCTCGGTAAAGAGGGTCATGGAACTCTCTTGCAACACAGGAGCATTAGATGCCTACAACATATCCACGGCCACTGCCTATCATTCCACATTTATGCAAAACAGCAGTGCCCGTCTGTTGAGTGAAGTCAAAGGAGATAATCTCAAGGATCCTCAAATACCTCTCTTCTCTTACGTTTTATTAGAATCCGTGCCAAATAAAGAGGAATTAAAAAAAATCATGGCCGCCCAGTTAAGCGGCCCTGTCTTATGGGTCGATTTGATTAAAAAACTTCACCATAACACTACCTTGTTTATTGAAGTTGGACCTGGTGCGGTAATTTCCCGGACAGTTAGATGGGTAGATAGAAACATTGAAATCGTGAACACAGACAATCAAAGGAGGCTATTGCAATCGATAGAAAGATATAAAAAGCTATAGAACTTAGGGCTTTGCCCTAATTGGAATGTTGGAATAATGGAATACTGGAATGATGGGTGAACTTGTCCTTCTCCACTTTATTCAGGACAAATTCACTAAATGAAGGAGAGCAAGAAAAAATAAAAGATGATCTTTTCCATTTATTTCCCAATATTCCATTATTCCATGTTCACGGCAGAAATACATCATCACTAAAAAGCCTATGATTTTCCCGCCTACTGCGGGATAGAATTTCTGAGATATCTAATTATGCCACATTATCCACTCTATGACATTTCAGTTA
>Ga0180438_10006146_pt1 | contig 16373 bp, 20 predicted proteins | sample SS_ome_12_FD_132455 | JGI IMG/M metagenome (GOLD analysis project Ga0180438, IMG submission 132455) | Hypersaline lake sediment archaeal communities from the Salton Sea, California, USA - SS_3_D_2 metaG | ecosystem: Environmental > Aquatic > Non-marine Saline and Alkaline > Hypersaline >...
ATTTGTGAATTTTGATTAGATTTTTGTGAAGTAGAATTAGTTGTATTTCCAGACCATACCTCATTTATTCTATCTAATAGTAAATTAATTTTAGCACCTAATTTAGTTTGCATAGTAATTAATACAATTAAAATAGGAATAATAAAATTAGTTTCATTAAATTTATAATAACAAACACCACTATATGTAGGAATAAATCGAACCATTCTATCAATAAACCAGATAGCTAAAAATATAACAATTAATTGAAATACAACTTCTACTAAAATTTCCAAACTAGGTTTAGAATCATCATCTTCGGGAATATAATGTTTAACAAGTTTTAATAAAACAATAACAGGAACAATAGCTAATAATGTATATTGAATCATATTAAACATACCAGCTTTGTTATCTTCATCAAAGTTAAATACATATGTAAAAAAATTGGAACTTTCTTTATTATTATCTTTAATAGCTTCATTTACTTTTTCCATTATATGATTTATAGAAAGAAATTAAAAATAATTAATTAATATAATTAATGTTAAAAAGATCATTAGCAAAATTAAAAGAACGTAATAATTTAATTCATGATGAAAATCAATATTTAACATTAATTGAAGATATTTTAAATGAAGGTATAATGGAAAATACAAGAAATGGTAATGCAAAAACAATTTTTGGAAGTGCAATGCATTTTTCTTTACTAAATAATAAAATACCTTTATTAACGACAAAAAAATTAGCTTGGAAAACATGTTTACGTGAATTACTTTGGTTTATTAGTGGAAAAACAGATAATAATATTTTAAAAGAACAAAATGTAAAAATTTGGAATGATAATGCATCACGTGAATTTTTAGATAGTAGAGGATTACAACATTTAGAAGAAAATGATTTAGGACCAGTATATGGACATCAATGGCGATATTTTAATGCTAAATATGAAAATTGTAAAACAGATTATAAAAATAAAGGTATAGATCAATTGCAAGAAATAATAGATTGTTTAAAAGATCCTAAATTAAGAAATAGTCGTAGATTAGTATTAAGTGCATGGAATCCGTGTCAAATTAATGAAATGGCATTACCTCCATGTCATGTAATGATGCAATTTAATGTATCAGAAGATAAATATTTATCATGCTCTCTGTATCAACGTAGTGGTGATGTAGGTTTAGGAGTTCCTTTTAATATTGCATCTTATGCATTTTTAACTCATTTAATAGCACATCATTGTAATTTAATAGCAAAAGAATTTGTATATTATTTAGGTAATACACATATATATGATGATCATATAGATAGTTTAGCAATTCAAAAAGAAAAAACACCATTTAATTTTCCAGAAATTAAAATTAAAAATATTTATAACTCTATTGATGAATATTTAGAGAATGATTTTGAAATTATTAATTATCAATTTCATGAACCAATTAAAATGCAAATGCGTGTATAATTAAATAATTTTATATTAAAAATAAATATAGATGAGTGGAGCACAAGCAATTTCAAGAGCAAAGGCTAGAAGAGGATTATCTGGTCAACCAAATCCTGAAGCAGCCGCATATTTTTCAAATGCCCCAAAAAATGAAAAGATTGAAATTTCATTTGAACAAGCTGTTGTAAATCATGATTTAAAATTACGTGTTTTTGAAGATAAAATTAAAGAGTTATATGGAATGTTACTTGGTAATGATAAAAAAGGAGAACAAGTAAATGAAGAAATGTTATCAGGTGCATTACAATCATTAGATAATAGATTAGATAATGTTGAACAACAATATGCATTTTTAAATGAAAATAGTAAACATGCTGGACAAGATAATGAATTAAAGAAAAAAATAGAAAAACTTGAGTCTGAACAAAAAGAATTAAAAAATTTATTATTAAAGGTACAAAATATGAGTATGGAAACAAATTTAAAATTAATGCAAATAAAAGATGGCGGTGTTAAAAAAGAAAATATTAATTTAGATACTAACCAAGAAGTAGTAAATGTTGGAGATAATAATGAAGTATTAGATGTTTCATTTTCGACGGATAATAAAAAAAAAGGTAAAAAATAGAAATAATATGGTAAAATAGATAAATAATTTTATAAATTAATTAGTATGAATATAGTAATTAATTTAATTATATTTATAATAGTTTTATTTTTATATTTACATATAACTTTTCAATTAAAAATAAATAATGATTTAGAAATATTAGAAATAGAAAATCCGACAAAAGAACAATTAGAAGATATATGCGATTTAAGACAACCAGTATTATTTGAATATAATAATAAAATTATAGAAGATATAAATTTAAAAAAAATACAAGATGGATATTCAGCATTTGATATAAAAATTAGAAAATTAAATGATAATCAAGAAGATACAGAATTATATTTACCATTAACATTAAAAGAAACAATAATATTATTTGAAAAAGATAGTGATAAAAAATATTTTAGTGAAAATAATAAAGAATTTTTAGAAGAAACTAGTATTATAAAAAATTTTAATAGCGATGATCTATTTTTAAGACCATCATTTGTATCATTATGTATGTATGATTTATTAATTGGATATCCAAATATATATACACCTTTAAGATATGATATTTATTATAGAAATTATTTTTTAGTTACAGAAGGTAAAATAATTATAAGATTAACTCCACCAAAAAATTATAAGTATTTAGATGTTTTTAGGGATTATGAAATAATAGAATTTAGATCAAATATAGATATTTGGAATGTTCAAGAAAAATATAAAAAAGATTATGAAAAAATAAAATGTTTAGATATAGAATTAACAGCTGGACAAATAATTTATATACCAGCATATTGGTTTTATAGTATTAAATATATTGAAAAATCAACAATATGTAATTTTAAATATAGTACATTTATGAATAATTTTGCTATTCTTCCTGAATATATTATGCATATTCTTCAAAATAATAATACTAAAAGAAAAATAGCTGATATAAAAAAAATGGTATTAACTGATAGTAAATTATCATAATAATTTACATTAATTTATATTAATTTATATTAATTTATATTAATTTATATTAATTTATATTAATTTATATTTATTAATATAAATTTAATTTTGTTGTATTTTATTACCACATCTAATTGCACAACGTTTTTTACAAAGATCATAATATGCTGCAGGATGATTTTTATCACATTTATTATTACAATCATTAAAACAATCTTCTAAATCAGTATTAATTATATTTTTTCTATGAATTATAGCTAATACTATTATTATTACTAAAATAATTATTAAAAATATATTAGCAATTAAACCCATTATATATTTATACAATATTTTAATGATTTAAAAATACTACAATAAATAAATTAGGTAATATGAAATTAAAAGTTGTAATATCAAATAAAAATTATACAGAATGGGAATATTATAATGCTGATACATTTGAAAAAATAATGATAGAGGAAAATCTTAATCCAGCAAGTTTAAAATTATTTTCAGAAGATGTATTTTTTTATAATGGTAAAGATAATAATATTGAATTAATTCATTCAGTTGTTAGATCATATAAAAATATTGCAGGTGTATTATTAATGAATAGAACTTATGGTAGAAAAAATCAAGATAAAATATATTATAAATGTATTCCTCATGATAAACGTCTACCTGAATTTTTAATACCTATTAATATGAAAAAAAATAATAATTTTGATAAACAAAATCAAAATAAATATGTAACATTTAAATATGATAATTGGGAAGATAAACATCCATATGGTATATTGTGTCAAACAATAGGTAATACAGATAATTTAATAAATTTTTTTGAATATCAATTATTCAGTAAAAATTTAAACATATCTATAACAGATTTTTCTAATAAAACAGCACTAAGTATAAAAAAAAATAAAACAAAATTTTTAATTGAAGATATTGTAAAAAAATATAAAAATATTGAAAATAGATTAGATACATATGTTATAAGTATTGATCCTAATCAATGTCAAGACTATGATGATGCTATTTCATTTAAAGAAATTGATGAAAATAAATATACAATATCAATATATATATCAAATGTTTCAATTATACTGGATTATTTAAATTTATGGGGTTCATTTTCAGAGAGAATATCAACAATTTATTTACCAGATAGAAAACGACCGATGTTACCAACTATTTTATCAGATAATTTATGTAGTTTAAAAGAAAATGAGAGTAGATTTGCAATAGCATTAGATTTATTTTTTGATAATGATAATTTATTTGATGTAAAATATAAAAATGTATTAATAAAAGTAAGAAATAATTTAACATATGATGGTGCAAATACAAATAGTAATGAATATTATAATAAATTATTTTTACTAACAAAAAAAATTCAAAAAAAATATAAATATCTTTCTGAAATTAAAGATAGTCATGATTTAATTAGTTTTTATATGTTATTTATGAATAATAAAGTAGCTGAATTTCAAGAAACATTTAAAAATGGTATTTATAGATCAGTTAAACAAGAAACAGAACCTATATTACCTGATCATTTATCAAATGATATAGTATCTTTTTTTAAAATTTTTCATAGTTTAAGTGGTCAATATAGTAGTTATGAAAATAGAAGTAAACATATGTATTTACATAATAATAAAAGTTCATATCTTCATATAACATCACCAATAAGACGTTTAGTAGATCTTTTAAATTTAATTAAATTTCAAGAAAATTTAAATGAAATTAACTTGAGTTCTTTAGCGGAAGATTTTTATAATAAATGGATAAATAGATTAGAATATATAAATACTACAATGCGTTCAATTAAAAAAGTTCAAAATAATTGTTCTCTATTATATATGTTTAATACAGATCCAAATATATTATCTAAACATTATGAAGGATATTTATTTGATAAAATAATTAGAAATGATGGATTATATCAATATTCAGTTTATTTACATAAATTAAATATAATTTCAAAAATAATAATTAATAATAATTATGATAATTATACAAGTAAAAATTTTGAACTATTTTTATTTTTATCAGAAAATGAAATAAAGAAAAAAATACGAATTAAAATTATTGAATAATATATTATATATTAAATTATTAATAATGATTGCTCGGAAAATATTAACCTATTCATGCTTATTATTTTCAGGTTTTACCAAAAGTAGATTAAAAGATTATAAAAAAAGGTATAAATTATCTAATTTAGTAGAAATTCATCATATAATACCAAAACAACATAAAAAACATCCAGTAATTTGTAATACAAATTATAATATTGAAGATGGTTATAATTTAATATTTTTACCTAATATTAAAGGAAAAGAAAAATTAAAATTGCATATTAATCGTCCTATTCATCAATATGGTCACTATAAATATAATTTATTTGTTAAAGATTATCTAGATTTTCTTTTAACAGAGGGTAATTATTCAAAAATAGATATAATTAATTTTAATTTATATTTAAGAAAAAATTTAAGAGATTTAAAAATTCCATGGAATTAAAAAAATATATATGTATAATATATAATGGCGTTAACTAGAGGTGGCAAAAAAAGACGTTCGCATTCTAAAAAACGTAAAAATAAAACTACAAGACTTGGAAAGGCTGTTCGATTAACTTCTCGTGTTGGTGATGAAGTTTTAGATATAGTTCCACCAGTTGGAAAATTTACTCGAAGTGTATTACATGAAGTAGGTATTAGCCGTGGTGGTAAACGTTGTAGACATCGTAGAACTCACAGAAGATAAAATTATTATTAATATAGATATTTAAGATAGTAAATATAATATATTTAATTTATAAATAAAATATTAATTAAATATATAATGGCTTTAACCAGAGGCGGTAGAAGACGTAAAACATCAAGACGTGTTAGAAGGGCACCAAAAAGATATTCAACCAGTAGAATGCAAAAAATGGTAAAAGATGTAAATGATCCATTTAATGCTGTATTAGGATCTGTAGGATTGAAAAAACCAGTTGATGATATATTTAGAAGTGTTAGAGTTAGTGTGGGTGGAAAAAAACATAAACATAAAAAGACACATCGTAAAAAGATACATCGTAAAAAGAGACATTAAATTATTTTTATTCAGTAAGCTCAAATGTTAATAGCGTACTTTTATATGGAATGTTATCATCATCGACATTTTTTTTATGTTTTGCTAATTTTTCTTCACTAGGTGGTTTAGATGATATTAATATTTTATTTTTATCATCTTCTAATCCAATATAAAATATACAATTATACATTTTATTTTCAACAAGCCTTTCTATTAATTGTTTTGGTATATAAAAACATACATATGTTAGACAAAATGAATTATCATTATTATCATTATTATCATTATTATCATCATTATTTTCATCTGTTTTTTTAATTGATGCTAAATAACACATATAAGTATTATTTAGTTCTTCTAAAGTTTTTGAAAGATAATTAAAAAGATCTTCATTAGACAATTTATTTTCTAATTTAAAACCAATTTTTGCACATTCTCTAAATTTATTAGAAATAGTAATATGATAGATAGGTTCTTTACAATTATGAATTTTTAAATTATCTTTGCTAAGTTCAGAGATAGGCGTATTGCTACAATCCATATTATATTTTTATTTTATAATTTAAAAAATATAAAATAAATCAATTTTTATAATATTAAAATTTTTTATAAAATTCAATTACTTTATTAAATAATTTAATTTTATAAGGATCAAATGCTATTAAATATAATCCATCTAATGAGACAAGTCTAGATAAGGCAACATATGTTTGTCCACATTCAAAAACATTTTTACCAACATCAATCATCCCAGTTTCTAAAGTTAGTCCTTGTGCTTTATGAATAGTAATAGCCCATGCATAAATTAATGGAATTTGTTTAATACCAATATTTGGTATTATTTCACTTTTCCATATATGTTCTTTAATAATACGAGTTTCGCCATTTCTAAATTCAACTAGTGGATAATTATTTATAAAATCTTTAATTATACCTTGAGAACCATTAACTATAGCATTAGTACCTTCAATATCAATATTTGCTATACACATAACTTGTGCACCTATTTTAAGTGTTAATTTTGATTCAGCTAAAATATTATTTTTTAAATAATTTAATTCATACTGAATTTCATCATTATTAAAAGTATATTTATATTTATCTTCTATTTCAATATTATCTTCTAAATTAAAATTTTTTTCACTAGTTTTTAAATTATTGAGATTTTTTAAATTTATTTCATCAACATCTTTTCTTCTAGATAATAAAATAGGAGGTTTAATTTCCATGTTTTCATCTGGAATTCTTATATATTGTTTTAAAATATTTATAGATGATTTATGAATTCTACCATCTCGAATTTCTTGTAATATTTTTTGATATATAGGATCTTTTTGTCTAAAAATAGTTTTTAATTGAATTTGATTTTCTATAGGAAATAATAAATTCCAAATTTCACTTTCAAAACAAAAATTTTTTGATAAAATATCATTATCTTCACCTATAGGAGGTAATTGATGAAAATCTCCTGCAAAAATAATTTGAATACCTCCAAAAGGTTTCATATTTTTTTTGATTTTTTTAGCAATTATGTCTAATATAATTAATATTTTTTCAGATAACATACTTACTTCATCTATTATTAATAGTTCAATATTTTTCCAATTTTTTTTACGATATCTACTTTTAATAACTCTATTTACTACTTCATCAATATTTCCTCTAGCTAAACCAATACCAGCCCAAGAATGTAATGTATTTGCTGAACAATTTAATAATACAGCAGCACAACCAGTCATTGCGCAAATTTGAAATTTTTTATCATTTTCTTTTGCATGGTTAGCAATATTATGTATTAAATGAGTTTTTCCAGTTCCTCCTACGCCAGTAATAAATATATTTTCACCTTTTATATATTTTTCAAATATTAGATTTTGTTCATTAGATAAATTCATTATTAATAATTTATTAATTAATATATATTATATCAATTTTTTAATATAATATATTAATATGGGTATTAATATATTAGATAATTATTCAATTCTACATTTATTATGGGGTTCTATAACTTTTACATTAATAAATAGTATTAAAATTCCATTATATTTTAATTTTATATTAACAAATGGACTACATTTATTAATAGAAATACTAGAACAGAATAAATCTCCTACAGGTAAGATTTTAGAAAATACAACTAATCATATTAGTGATATTCTATTTTTTTTAATTGGATGGCTATTAGCATTTAAATTTAATTTTAATAAATTTTATAAAAATTTTCCCTTATATATTAAAATAATATTATGGGTAATTTTAATTTTACAATTTTTAGAAGAAATTATGAGAGAATTATTTCCATATACTAATTTTATTATATTTAAAGGAGCATTTATTACATAAATATTAGATAGTTTTTAAATATTAATTTATTTTTTTTTTGTTTTATTTTTTTTAGATTTTTTAGACCTTTTTGATTTTCTATCTTTACTTAAACTTTTTCTAAAAGAAAAATTTTTTGGTAATAAATGTTCTGAATTATAATCCTTATCTAATTTTTTATCTAAATCTCTTATTAATACTCCAATTTTGGGTGCTCTTGCAATGTATCTTCCATCATCTCTTTTTTTAACTATCCATCTAAATCTAGGTCTTGAATTATTTGGTAATTGTATCATTAATACTTTTCCAACATATTTATCATTAACCATTTATATATTTTAATTATATAATTATTCAGTAAACCATTTTTTTTTACTTCCTCCATTATATTCAAAAGCAAAATTATTTTGTATTAACCAATCATTTATACATTCTTTATCTTCTGTATAAATTTCAACTAATAGTCTTCCATATTTATCAAATTCTAAACATTTTACATCTAATATTTTATTTAATATTTTCTCTCTTAATTTATTTCTAACTTCATAACCAAACTCTTTTTCTTTTTTATTTTTTGTGCGTAATTCAGGTGTATCTACTCTATTCATTCTACAATTCCATTTATATAATTTATTTTCATCAAATGGAATATTTAAAACTAATTTAATAGTGTCACCATCATATACATCAACACATTTACCTTTAACTAAACGATTATTTAATGAAAATAAATTAGTATTATTATCATATAAATCCCACTGAATCATTTATATAATAATAGTATAATTTAATTTTAATAGTATAAATTAAAATTATATATATAATGATTGATTTGTTGCTACAAATTTTAGAGTTAATTTACCAATATTAATTAATTTTTGCTTTAATTCTAAATTATTTAATATATCACAAATTTTATCAATCTCACTAGCTATTGTATTTATTTTTAAAATAGCTTTAATAAAATCACCTAAAAATATACCTTTTTCATTTCTAATTTTTTGTAGTAAAGATAGACATTTACTTTCATCATCAGCTTTAATCCATTCTGATAAAATATCAATTAATTCAAGATGAAATATACTTTCTGTATCATTTGGAATATAATTTTTATTTTGTAATTCTTCATATTTATCAAATAAATTTTGAATAGTTTTACTTATTTCATTTAATTTATAATTATCACAATTATATGTTTTAATAGAATCATCAACATTTATATTTGTAAAACAACTTAATATACTTATTAATTCTTCTGTAGAATAATTATTAAAACCATTAGTTATAGTATATAATTCACCAAATACTAATGAATGTATTTCTTGAATTTGACTACTAATAATACCTTTTTCTAAAATTTTAAAATTTTCTGTAATAAAATTATTATTAATTAAAATATTTAATACATTTTGTATATTATTTTTAATATAATTAATTACATTATTTTTATATGTTAAATTTTGTTTTTCTTCTTCAATTAATCTATTAAAATTTTCATATATAGGATATTCTTCTTCTATTTTATATTTATTCTCAATATCTTGAATATTTTTAAAATTTTTCTTTTTTTGATTATTACGTAAATTTGTTTGTGTTTTTAATTTTTTATATTGTTCAAAAATTTCGATAGGTGTATTTAAATTTTTAATTTTTTCTTCTAATAATAAAATTTCTTTTTTAATTCTATTTTCTTCATTTAGATAAAAATTTTGTTCTTTACTTAAACTTTCATTAATCATGCTCTGTTCAATAAATTTTTTAAAATCATCAATTGTAAAATTATTTTCCCATGTATTTGAATATATAATTTTTAAAATTAAATTAAATGAAATTTTAAATTGTGATGTTAGTAATTTTGCACCTCCTAATAAAATATTTTTATAATTATTTGTCTCTAATTTAAATAAATTATTACAATGAATAACATGACCAATAGTATCAATACCTCTTCTACCAGCTCGACCTGCCATTTGAATATATTCATGCGAATATAATTCTCTCTGACCATTGCCATCAAATTTATAAAGACTCGTAAAAATTACGCTTTTAGTTGGCATATTAATACCAACTGCAAAAGTTTCAGTTGCAAATAATAATTTAATATAATTTTTTTCAAATAATAATTCAACAATCTCTCTTAAAATAGGCATTATTCCTGCATGATGAACAGCTATTCCTTTTTTAAGTAAATCTATAAGTTCTATGTATTCAGGTAATTTAATATATTCTTTATAATTTGGTAACTTTTTTATTAAAATTTGTTTACATTCATTTTCAATAATATTAGGTGTTTTATCATCTGGTTGATATAATGAAAAATCAATTTCTTTAGCAGCAATTTCTACATTTTTACGAGAGAAAATAAAACATAATGCAGGTAACATATTGTTATTATTTAAATATTTAATTAGATCATTTAAAATAAATTTTCTTTTAATAAAACCATCAGCTTCTATTATTTTTTGTGTTTTAATAATATTTTTATAATTTTCTTCATTAAATTTTTTATTTTTATCAGAGAGAATTATAGGTTTAAATATATAATTTTTAAAATCAGGATCATTTTTAATAGCTGTTTTTTTAGTATTATTATGACAAGATAACCAATTATAATGAATTAAAGGAACAACTCTTTCATTAGTAGAACAAAGATAAACTTCTTTATTGCTATCTTTATCTTTTTTTAAATCTTCAATCCATTTTGCAAATATTTCGGGTTTATCAATAGTAGCTGATAACATTACTAATTGAATATGAGATGGAAGAAGCATTAATGATTGTTCCCAAACAGACCCTCTATCTTCATCACCAATATAATGAACTTCATCAAAAATAACAGCCCCTAAATCATTATTAAAATCCATTTCAAAAGAAAGGATTGAACTATTATTTAATGCTTCTTTATCTTTTTGAATAACTTCTTTATTAAATAAAGTATTACGTAAAATTTCTGTAGTCATAATTAATACATCTGCATCTGGATTATCTTTTATATCGCCAGTTAAAATACCAAATGAAATTTCGGGATATTTATTTCTAAAATCATATAATTTTTGATTACATAAAGCTTTAATAGGACCTGTATAAATAACTCTTTTACCCAGTTTTTTAAAATATTGAATAGCAAATTCAGCTGGAAGCGTATTATGAGTTACTACAAAATTTCCTAAAATAAATTTATGATTACCATCCAGTTCAAATCCATAATAGTAATCGTTTCCTTGTGGTTCGACTTTAAAATAATATTCTAAAGCAGGTTTATTGATTAATCTTTCTTCATTACATTTTTTTCTTTTACATAAAACTGGAATTTCTGTAAGATTATCTCCAAAAATTGTAATTCTATAATATTCACCTTCTTTTTTTACATTATTGTAATGACAAGATTTTTTTACTTGTTTTAATTTGCATGCAAAACCCAGACTTTTTGCTAAATACAAAATATCATCAGCTAGCATATAGTTTTTTTGACTAATTTCATATGTTTTGCAATAATAATATCCATCGCTATCAATTAATCCTGCTAATAATTTTAGTCTATTTTCTCTAGAATTAATTTTATAATTATCTGGAATATGTTTGTTGTTTAATAAATTATACTTATTTAAAATGGTTTTAATATAATTTTCTCTTCCTTTATTTGTATATTTTTTTAATGTAGTAAATCCATATTTATATCCATTACGATATTGTAAGTAGCAGTCGTATTCTATTATTTTTTCACGTAGATATTTTAGAATTACTGCATCCTGGCATGTAATTTCTGCATTATTTGCTGATCCATCTCCTAGCCATAACCCAATAATATAAGGGTCAATTTCTATATTTTTTTCTGGAAATTCAACACCGACTTTGTAGGATAAAGAATTTCTTTGTAAATATTTTGGTAAATTTAAAAAGTCTTTAATAGTAATATTAAAATCATGTTTTTGTATTAACATTTTTTCATCTAGTAATTTTTTTGCTTCATTTAAACATCTTTCTTTATCATTATTTTTATAATTAATTGATTTATTTTTCATCTTAATTTCATTATTATCAAACCAATTAACTTCATATCTATTTCCATTTTTATTATCTTTAATAAATGGTTTAACATTATATTTTAAACATAATATATGACTCTCATTACATGTAAAATTGTCACCATCACTCAAATTAATTTTATACATGGGCTCTATTCCTCGGGCTAATCCCAAAACATTTCTTTCAGTTGAATCATCACCCATTAATTTATCACCAACTTTAATATCTTGAACTTTTTTAATAGAACCATCAAACATTAATATATCAGTATTAAATTTTAAGCATTTTCCACTACCAGTATGAGCAGTAACTAAACAATGATTATTTGTAATAATAGATTCTATTGCCCATTTCTGAAAATCACTTAAAGGAAAATTAAAATAAGAAAAATATTCATTATAATTTTCATTTTTATAGTCAATACATATTTTAACCATTAATATTAATACAATATTTAATATTTAAATCTATTTTATAATTATTAGAATATAATATTTAGAAATATTAATTATATTTTATTTGTAATATATATATGCGTAAGAAAACTTCTAAAAGAAAAATGTGTGGCGGAAGAGGTCTATTAGATTTAAATCCTGCATATCTTAATCAAACTAGTAAAATAAATTTTATAGATCCAAGTCCAATATTAGATCGTTCAGTTCCTTTTGTTCCACCAAATCCAGGGCCGCCATCTCCTCCCCCACCTTTAGGTCCTACTAGTGGACCAGCATTTGGTTTAAGAATTGGTCCACCACCTTTACTTGGTGGTAATAAAAAGAAATATAGCAAAAGTAGTTGTGGATGTACTAGAGGTGGAAAAAAATTAAAAAGAAAAAATAAAAAACATACTAAAAAAAGAAATACTAAACACAGAAAAAAATATATGAAAGGTGGTAATTATCCACATTATATGTATCATCCTACAACTGGAGAACGTGTAACGGCTCATACACCATCTGATCATGAAAAATTTTCTAAATTAAATTATCATCATTAAATTAATTATAAATAAATATATTAAAATCTATTTATAATAACAAATAATGGAAAATAAATATGAAATTTTAAACTATATAAATAAGGGAGTATATGGAACAATTTATAAAGCAAAAAATAAATTTACAGATGAATTAGTTGCAATAAAAAAAAGTAAAATAAATGATCAAACAATGATTAATGAAGCAAAAATATATAATTATTTAAATAATACTGAATATATACCAATATTTAAAGGATATTTTAATGATACAATAGATAGAAATATAGTATTAGAATTAATGGATAATAATATAAATTGTTTTAAAAATAATTTAACTAATGATAAATTAAAAGATATATCTATACAATTAATTAATTGTATAGAATTTTTACATAATAAAGGCATAGTTCATAGAGATATTAAACCAAATAATTTTTTAATAAAAAACAATATTATTAAAATTTGTGATTTTGGATTTTCAAAACAAATTATTAAAAATAAAAAACATATAGAATTTAAAAAAATAGATAAAATTATAGGAACACCAAATTTTATTAGTATAAATGTTCATAATTTAATAGAACCTACACGTCGTGATGATATTGAATCTATAATATATATAATAATATATTTAATAAAAGATTTACCATGGAAAGATAATAATATCGAAGAAATAATAAATATTAAAAATAATTTATTAGATAACAAAGAAATAAGTGAATATTTAAAAAAAATTATAAAAATAATAAAAAATTTAAATTTTTCAGATATACCATTATATAGTGATATTAAAAATATTATTATTAACGAACTATAATTCTAGCATTACTTACATTATATCTATCATAAATAAATTTAGATTCCCATAATGAACGAAATTTTTGAGTAATTAAAATATAATTATTTAAATAATTATCATTATTATTATATACAATATTCTGAATAAGATTATTTAAATAAATAGAATTCCATGTTGTAGTTCCCCAATATATATATTTTATAAACATATATAATTTAATTAAATCATTATCTTTAATTAATTCAAAATTAATTAAATCAAAATTATTATTAAATAAGTTATAAATTTTTAATAAATCATTTATAATAGATCTTTGTTGTTGAATATTATTATTATAAATATTAATAAAATCTAAATTTATTTTATTGATTTTATTATTTAATATAGTTGTACATTTATTAATATAACGTTTATAATAATGGTCTTGTCTAATATAATAACAAATATGATTTCTAATTTCAATTGGTAAATCTATAAACAAATTTTTTAATTTTTTTCTACAAATATATGATCTAAATGTTGATTGAATTTTTTCACTAGATTTTCTATAAATCATATTAGAATGAGACCAACAATATTTTTTATTATTTATAGTTATAAAAGTTGAACTTTTACATGAACGAAATTTATTAGTATTATATATAAATACTTTATGACAGCATTTTTCTTTTATTGGCATTATTTTAAATTATTTAAAAAAATATTTTAAAATTCAATTTTTTATAATACTTTTAAATATTTTAAAACAATTATTTAAAGAATTATTATTATTTTAATGTATAATGTCAACAGACCCAGTGGTAGATACACCCGCCGAACAAAAAGTTCAAGGAATGGTAAAATGGTTTAATAACAAACAAGGATATGGATTTCTAACTATTACAAGTGGTGACAGGGTAGGAACAGATTTATTTGTTCATCATTCAGCCATTCAAGTTGAAAAGGAACAATATAAATATCTAGTTCAAGGAGAATATGTAGAATTTGATCTATGTAAAGCAGATCAAGCTAGTCATGAATGGCAGGCGGGAAATGTAAGAGGGCTAAATGGTGGAAAACTAATGTGTGAAACACGTTATGATACTCGTGTTCAAAAAGGAGCAACAACATCTCGTCCAGAAACAAGTCGATCTCATCCAGTAAGAGTTCGTGGACAAGGCCCTCGCGAAGGTCTTAGACAAGGTGAAGAATGGCTTCTTATTAAACGTAGAGTAACACGACCAACAGAACGAAATTATAATCGTTCGGATCGTGGTGAAACACGATCTTAAATAATGTATAAAAATATATAAAGAATTAAAGATTTATTATATAATGAGTAATAAATCTTTATTTAATCAATTAAAATTATTTAGAATAGATTTAAATAATAAAAATTCTAATAACATAGATTATAATAACATAGATTATAATATTACATACAATGATAATATAAAATTATCAGAAAAATTAAAAAACTTTTTACAAACAGATAAAGAAGAAGATAGTTATAAAAATATATATAAATATTTTGTAGATTATTTAGTAGTCAATAATCTTGTTTTAAATAATGATAAAAATATAAAGGTAAATGATGAGTTAAAAAATTTATTTAATATTGATAATAATATTAAATTAACTATTACAAATATAGGTATATATATTAATAAATTATTATTATAATTAATAAAAATTATAAATTATTATTAGTATTATTATTAGTATTGATAATATTGTAGATACATATTTTTTACATAATCTAAAATTATTATTTTGTATTTGTGTTTCTTGACCATTTTGTTCAATTATTTGAACATAATATTGATTTTCTATATCATTATTTATTAATGGTTCTAATGTAAAATTATCTCTTAAATCTTTTAATAAATCACTTTTTTTTCTACATAATAAACATTCATCTTTTGTTTTATTATGAACATCTAATAACCAATTTTTTATACAATTAATATGAACTTCTTTTTTACAACATTCTAATGTTATTATTATATTTGTAGACATATCTAATAAATCTAAACATACAGGACATTCATTATTCATATACTATTTAATATACATATTTTATTTTTAAATTTATATAAAAGAGAGAGATAAAAGAGGAGAGAAAAAATGTGAAAAAAAAATTGAAATAAAAAAAGGGTAGGGAGTAAAGGGTGTAGTAGAGATGGAGTGCCTAAAGATGCTAAGAGGGGAG
>Ga0180438_10006147_pt1 | contig 16367 bp, 17 predicted proteins | sample SS_ome_12_FD_132455 | JGI IMG/M metagenome (GOLD analysis project Ga0180438, IMG submission 132455) | Hypersaline lake sediment archaeal communities from the Salton Sea, California, USA - SS_3_D_2 metaG | ecosystem: Environmental > Aquatic > Non-marine Saline and Alkaline > Hypersaline >...
GATGTCCGGGGGTTGGGGCTGTGTGCCGCCGTAGAGCTCGTCAAGGACAGAGGAACCAAGGAGCCGATCATCCCCTGGTTCACCCGGGACTTCATCGGGACCGAGGGGATCATGACAGCACTCAAGAATGAATTATTGAAACGGGGTCTTCTGACGGCCATGCGGAGGAACCTGATCGGTATCGAACCGCCCCTGTGTATCCCGGAAGAAGAGTTGATAAGGGGTCTCGATATTCTGGATGACGTTCTCGGTATGGCCGATTCCAGTCTTGCCGGTTAGGTCACGGCGGAAGGGTCGTGGAGCCCTTGTTTACTAAGTTCCCACTGAAAAATCCTCCTTTTGTTCACTGTACGGGATTTTGGCCCGTTCAAGGACCTCGTCGAATGAGTCAACTCAGTCAATTAAGTCAATTAGGGAGAGAGTTGTTCAAATCGTCCAACGCGGTCAAATCATTCGACCAGTCTCGTTTCGGTGGTGCCCTCTAGGCCTTCTGTGGTGGCGACTACCTGGACGGTCAGCCCAAACTGAAGATATCTTCTCTTGCACCAAAGACATGATTCCGGGTACGATGATGTGCCCGTGACGACGATGATCGCAGTTCAGAACGAGGTCGTGAAAGGAGAATGTGAATGTCGAACAAACGAGAGAAGCTGGTCGAGGAAATCGGTGAATTGGCGTTATACTATGATATGGAATACGTCGGGTGAAGCCAGTCCGTTCTTGCAGCGTTGCAAGAAAAGCTTGACATGAGGGACCCGGGAGCTTTCAAGGCGGCGAGTGCTCTGGCAGGAGGTATCGCCCGAAGGGGAGAAACGTGCGGCGCTCTGATCGGCGGTATCATGGCTATCTGCCAGATTGTGGGCAGGGAGTCCATTGAGGATACGGAACAGTACCGGGAGGCCATGGTCCCTGCGACCGATATGTATCTGCGGTTCAAAGAAACAGTGGGCTACACGCTTTGTGCAGAGATCCATAGGAGCCTTTACGGGAGATCCTTCAAGATGTATGAGGAGCAGGATTACGAGGCATTTCTCGAGGCAGGGGGGCACGCTCCTGACGGCTGCCCGAGCGTCTGTGCGAAGGCGGCGAGAATCGCCGCGAATATCATACTCGATCTCGAGTCATCTCAACGAAATTCCTGAGTAGCTGCTTTCCTGGTTCTCCAGACACCTCCGGATGGAATTGGACGCCGAAAAGGAGTTTCGATTCGCACGCCATGATTTCAACCGCGTAGTGATCCGAAAAACCGATCAGCGTGAAACCCGCCGGGAGTGGGACGCCCTCGCAGTGATCCTCCACAAAGACTGTTCGTGATCGTATATTGGCGGTCAAGGGGTGGTGTCGGACGAGTTTTATCGAGTCCTTCCTTCTCCTCTCGGGTCCGCGGTAGGCTTTCACGCCATGTCGGATACCGATGGCCTGGTGTCCGAGGCAGATCCCGAGGGTCGGCACGGTCAGGTCATCGATAAATGAGAACATCCGGACGAGTACCCCGGAGACCGATCTGTCCGTGAAAAGCTGTGCGCCCCCCGAGATCACCACACCCTGATGTTGGTCAAACGGATATGTCCGGGCATCTTCGAGGCCTATTTCCGTGCAGGAACAATTGAGATCACTGAGTAGAGACAGGATTTCGACGGTTTTCAACCCACAGTCTACCACACACAGATCACTCAACGTGCCGACCTCCTGCGACCGGATCGATCAGCATTCGTCGATGTCGCTCCAGACCGTTCAACGCCATCCCGGCAAATCGCCTCAGAATCTCCTCGCTCATCGGCGTGCCGGTGATCTCTCGGTGCATCCTGTGGGGGGCCTTTCCCTCGGATCGGAGGACATCGGCAAACTCCCCGACATATCTCGAGATCACGCTTTCGTTGAATTCAGGGTGAAACTGCACCCCCCACGCCGAGGGGGGCAGGAAGTAAGCCTGGTGTTTCTCGTTTGCGCTGGACGCGATGCGTCGTGCACGCCGGGGGAGTTTGAGAACGGATTGAACGTGAGATACATGTGTGCGAATTTCTGGTGGAAAACCATGGAACAGGACATCTCGCCGACCATAGGCGGACAGATGGACGCGGACGGTCCCATACTCGCTTCCCTGCGGGTTGTCTCCGACAATGCCTCCCATGGCGTGAGCGATGAGCTGGTGGCCATAGCAGATCCCGAGCATGGGGACATTGTTTCTCAAGACAGCGGGAATCCATGCAGCCGTGCGTTCACTCCAAGGATGGCGTTTCGTGACCATATCGTGGGACCCTGTCAGCACGATACCGGAATACTGGCTCGGATCGGGAAGCGTTTCCCCGACGATTGGGTCAACAACAGCCACAAGGGTCGGGTCGACACCGAGACGATCCGTGATCCACGAGTCAAAATCGCCTGTTTCCCGAACCAGGGACGGAAATGTCGATCCTAACTTAACGATGAGTATACGTTTCGTAACCAGACCGTCACACTTCGTGGCAGAGACTCTTTCCTTCACAGCTTTTTTCCTCTCTGAAGAGACAAATGGAGCCACCGTTGTTCTTTTGGGGTGCCACGTTCCCCTTTTCAGCGTTGTGGTCCTTTTCCAAGACCTTTGGCCATGAATTTCTGGTTTTCGGGGGTTGAGAAACCAAGGCGTGCATAGAAACCCTCGGCGTCCCGGGTCCAGAGGACCTGTCGCAGATGGGCGATTTTTGGATGGTTAGAAATGCACTGGACCATCCATTGTCCCAGGCCTCGGCCGCGGTATTCTCTGTGAATGACCGTATCGAGAATGACGGCATACGTTGTGAAATCCGTCATCACGCGTCCATAGCCCACCTGTCGCTCGCCGTGAAACACACTGAAACAGAGGGATCTTCTGACGGTCTCCTTCAGACCGGCAAAGGAAAGGTTCTTTGCCCAGTATGTCTCCTGCAGCATGCCATGCACAGCTGGGCCATCGACGCTATCTCTCCTGTCAAGGATCGTGAATTCGCCTTGTGTCCATTTCATTCTGCATTTCTCCTCCAAGACACAGGGTTCGTGGCGGCCTCTCCCATCGAGACCGTTGGCCCTGGCCCGCGAGGTAGGCGCACGTCGGACATGGCCTCTTCTTTTTCTCGCGCGGCGACAACACCGCGGAGGCTGACCGATACGAAAACCATGGCGCCACCGACAAGGGCCCAGGGCCCCGGGATCTCTCCGACGACCAGACATACCCAGATAGGGTTCAGGATCGGCTCCAGACTTTGGATGAGAACGGCCTCAACGGCTCTCAGATACCTGATGATCCGTGCGTAAATCACATAGGACAGTCCCAGCTGGAACACACCCATGAGAATCAGTCCGATCCAACTCGACGCCGAAGGCAACGACTGGAAGACAAAGGGCATGCCGGCCAGGGCCGTTATCACGTTGCCAAGAAAAACGGCCTCCAGGGTCAACGTGTGTTTGAGTTTTCTCAAGAAAAGAATCATCCAGGCAAAGGTGATGCCGCTCAATGCTCCCAGGACATTGCCGAGATATCCACTCGCAGTGAGTTGATCCCTGAAAAAAAAGGACATCCCCATCAGAACGGCTGCCGTCACCATCCAATCAAGCGGGCGAACCCGTTCTTTGAGAAACCACCAACCAAACAGGGCAACATAGATCGGGGCGGTGTATTGAAGAAAAACCGCGTTGGCAGCCGTGGTGAATCTGGTGGCTAGGACAAAGAGAAGCTGGTTGGCCGCATAGGCCAGCGCACCGCCGAGCTCGTAAGGGGACCACGTGGAGAATAGATCTCGCGTAAAGAAAAGCAGGACAGCGGCGGCGATGGCACCGCGGACAGAGGCAATGGCCAGGGCGTTCCATGAGATCAGCTTGATGGATACACCGCTACTACTCCACAGGAGCGTGGCCACCAGAAGAAGCAGGACGGATTGCCGACGTGACATCACACTTTGTTGCCCGTATCCTTATTGAAGGTAATACACCACCTGCGGGATGATCGAGTTCAAACCGATGATCAACAAGACGGCAAATGCCATCTTCCGAAGGACAGGTTTCGGTATCCTGTTGCCGATCGGCAATCCGATGAAGGCGCCCAAAAAAACGCTGGGCGAAAGCACCACACCTGCAAGCACGCCGTTGATCACACCCTGGCCAAAGGCCAAACCAAGGAGAAGGATCTGCACCGGACTGGCCGCCACAAAAACGGCAAAAAGAAAACCTCTCGTTTTTTCACTGGACCATTTGTGTGCCATGAGCCACAGGATGAGCGGTGGACTTCCCATGCCTGAGATGCCTGCGAGAAGACCGCTCGCAGAAAACGCCACAACACCCCACACGGGATGGACCGAGTCCGAAGGTTGGACCCTCCACACGATTTGGAGAGTCACAAGACCGCAGACAATGCAGCCGACGATGAATTTGATCTGGCTCACGTTCAAGGTGGATATGGTCAGCAATATCAGGACACCGATCCCCGTGGCCAATAGACGCAGCACAATAGCACCGATGACCGGCCGCCACGGGACCGCCGCGTGCAGTTGGCGGACGCCAAGAACAGCCTGAATAAAGGAGCATGTGGCAACGACGGCAATGGCCTTATAAAGGGGGACACCCAACCAGATGATGAGGGGGGTGGCAAACAAGGCGTAAGCAAACCCGACCGTACTCTGCAGAACACCCCCGACAAAAAGAATCGTCGAGATCGCGGCAATGTGCAATGGGTCAGCCTGAAGCAACAATGTTGGGACTCCAAAACAGAGTCATCGGCCACACGGAGGTCTCACCCGTGGACCTATCTCGAATTCTCTCATAAGCCAAGATAATCCCATACTTTTTGCCGAAAGGAAAGGCCTTGCGACGTTGCCGAGGGACAACCCCTTCTATTTCTATCGTGTATAATAGCTGGGGATAACGCATGGCCGGGAGGAAACGGGCTGTGATGAGACGAATCGACAGTCATACCCACTTCGACGCCATAGGCGATCCCCGTGTGATCGCTCTCATGGAGAAACATGCGGTTTCTACGGTGAGTTGGGCATATATGAGACACCGTCCCAAGACACTGTCGGCCGTGGCGGTCTACTTTGAGGACCAACACCGGACGTGTGCGACAGGTCAAGGACAGGGAGTACGGGTCCACAGGCTTGTCGGCATTCATCCGCGATCGATTCCTGAATCGTATGGAACCGTGGAAGACATCCGGGCGGGTGACATCCACGCGGTTCTTGAGGAGGCCGTAAAGGCCACGGATGTGGTCGGTGTCGGGGAAATAGGCCTTGAGAGAGCAACGGACCTTGAAAGGACGATTCTCGAGATTCAACTGGACTATGCTCAACAGCGGGGTCTGCCCATTTGTATCCACACCCCGAGAAAGGATAAGAAGGTGGTGACCAGGGAGGTTTTCGCCATTCTCGATCGGCTGAATCCGTGTCCCGGCCGCATCGTGGTTGATCATATCATTTCCGAGGGTATGCTCGAAAACGTGCTGGATCGCGGGTACTATGCAGGTATCACAGTGAGCCGGAGTAAATCCACGGTTGAGGACGCGGTTCGGATGATCCGGCAGCATCGGCGCGATGCCCACCGGATCATGATCAACTCCGACGCGATGGCAGCGGGGCCCGAGGAATATCACATGTTTCTAAACGTTTGGGAATATCTCGATGAGGAAACCATGGCGGTGGCCGGAGAAACGGCCAGGCGTTTTTTTGGCCTGTAGAACGGGTTTTTCCGTTTCACGGAATCAGATTTCTTCGAATCGAGTGAGTTTCTCGTTTTTTCGGGCATGCTCAGGGTGAAAGATGCGACCGTTCATGGCAATATAGACACCGGCCGGAAGCAGCTGAACAGCGGTGACAGCCGATGCAATATTGAACACCGCATCGGTCAACCTGAACCGTGCGGGCTGCATGGCTCCGGTGAGAACGATGGTTTTGCCACGGATCTGTTGCAGGACCCTGGCCGTGGTGATCATGGTATCGGTGCCGTGGGTGACCACAAAATGCTGGTTCTGGTGGGACACGATCGTGTCGCAGACGAGCCCCCGGTCTTTATCGGTCAGGTCGAGACTGTCTTTTCGCAGAAGAGGCACGACGTCGTATTCAAAGGTGACATTTGCTTCCCTGAGTACATCGACAATCTGGGGTTCGCCAACCTGAAACTCGTTTTTTCGATCAAAGTAGATCTTGTCGATCGTTCCCCCTGTGGTGATAATGGTGATTCTCATATCCTCTCCCCCCTGCGTGTGATATGAGATTTTTCTCATCCATCCACAGCAGCCGATGTGTGAGGCCACCGCGGGTTCTCATGATAGGGTTATACCACAGAATCCGGGGTTTGGAGAGTGTTGCAACGTCGGAAAAGGATCAAGGTCAAAGGACAAAGGCACTGCAGCAGAGGATTTCGTTGCGCTGATCTGAGTAAAACGACTGTAGAATTAGGTATTCACTGCTTAGAAATGCTCCCTGGAGGGAACATCGGGGAGTTTTTGGGGTGACCCGCGCGGGCAAAGAGCCCGTGTCCGTTGTTTGTTGTCCGTGGCTGGTTGCCCAGATGGATGGTCTCCGGATTCATGAAATTTCAAGCAAAATTTGAGACATCTGTGTCCCAACCTAATGATTGAATTTGCTCTTACGACTGACAACGGACCACTGACAACTGACAAGTGAAGCGGAGCGGAGCCTTAGAACGGGCCAAAAACTCCGTACAGTGAACGAAAGGGGGTATTTTTCAGTGACACCAAAGTACACACATCCCCGAGGATTAGGCGGACTCTGTGAGCTCGAGCGACCCTGAGTAGGAGAGAAGAGGAGCGGGCAAGAGAGCCGTGGGGCATTGTCCTGAAAGGGTAGAACAGAAAGACATCTCATGGGTCCGGACCCGACATTTGGATCAGACAAGGAGGATGGTTATGGATGCTGAGACTTTTCGCCGCTACGGCCACAACGTGATCGACTGGGCCGCCGACTACCTTCGGGATGTGGAACAATATCCGGTCCTTTCTTCCCTCTCTCCGGGTGAGGTGCGTCAGAAGCTTCCATCGAATCCCCCTCGCCGGGGGGAGACCATGGAGGCGATCCTCGACGACTATCAGCGGATCGTTCTCCCTGGCATCACCCACTGGAATCATCCTCGGTTTTTTGCCTATTTTCCGGCCAACCATAGCGGCCCCTCCATCCTGGCCGATCTTTTGTCGGCAACCCTCGGTGTGAATGCCATGGTCTGGCAGGCATCCCCGGCGGCAACAGAGCTCGAGGAACAGGTCATGGAGTGGCTGCGCCGCATGCTGAAACTTCCACCGGCTTTCCGGGGCGTTATCCAGGACACGGCCTCCACAGCCACGCTCTGTGCTCTTCTCTGTGCCAGGGAGAAGTCATCGGCCTTCAGAATCAACACCGAGGGATTCTGTGCCTGGCCCTCGGACGTTCCGCTCCGTGTCTACGGGTCGTCTGAGGCTCATTCCTCCATCGAGAAAGGTTTGAAAATTGCCGGCTTCGGTGCGGAAAATCTCGTTCTCGTGTCAGTGGACAGCGAGTACGCCATGGATCCCGAGGACCTGGAGAGACGGATCAAAGAGGACCAGGACCGGGGTTTTTGTCCGTGCTGTATCGTGGCCACCGCAGGAACCACGTCGTCAACGGCCCTTGACCCATTGAAACCCATCGGTGAGATCGCGCAGCGTTACGGGGTTTGGTTTCATGTGGATGCCGCACTGGCCGGAAGCGCCGCGATCCTGCCGGAGAAACGGTGGATCATCGACGGTGTTGAGGGGGCGGATTCTTTTGTCTTTAATCCCCATAAATGGCTCTTCACCAATTTTGACTGCTCGGCCTTTTTTTGCCGCCACCCGGAGACACTGACAGCCACATTCTCGATCCTTCCGGAGTATCTCAAGACCGACCTCGACCGCCAGGTGACCAACTATCGGGACTGGGGTATTCAGCTGGGACGCCGGTTTCGGGCCCTGAAGCTCTGGTTTGTGTTGCGCTACTACGGGGTTGAGGGCCTCCAGCAGATGATCAGAGAGCATCTCGTTCTCGCCCAGGCGTTCAAACGGTGGGTCGAAGAGAGCGCCGATTTTGAAATCCTGGCCCCTGTCCCTCTGAACACCATATGCTTTCGGCTCAATCCGTCAGGATCTTCGAAGAACGGTCTCTCCTCGGAAGAGCTGGACAAGCTCAACAAGAATCTCCTCGATGAGATCAACCGGTCGGGTCAGATCTACGTGACTCATACGCGGTTGGACGGTCGGTTCTGTCTCCGCTTGAGTATCGGTCAGACCCAGACCCGGCGAGATCACGTGGAAAAGGCCTGGGAAATCATTCAGAGCGCCCGGGCGGCTCGGCCTTGGCGGTAGGATCATACAGACGGGAACGTCCTTGCGGGGTGTCGTTGTGATTTCGTGTGACGGAAATCATGTTCACGTCTTCACTTGTACTCGATGTTCACAATCTCAAGGTCCAGGGCGCCCTTCGGACGCTGCAGGGTGACCACGTCTCCCACTCTGGCATAATTAAGGGTTTTCGCGATGGGAGAAATCCAGCTGACTCTGCCGAGGGCGGGGTCACTCTCGTCAACACCAACGATCTGGTAGATCCGCTCCCCTTCCTCGTCGGATCGCACGGTCACCGTAGCGCCGAACAGGACCTCATCAGGGTCCTGGCTCTTTGGGTCGATCACCTCCAGGGTATCCACACGTCGCGTCAAGAGCCGGATGCGCCGGTCCACCTCCTGGAGACGCTGTTTTTGGGCCGCTGCATAGGGCCCTCCTCCGTCATCGTCCGATAGTGCCCTTTCGATCCTCGGCCGTTCCACCTCGATCAGCTGTCTCAGGTCATCGCGGATACGCTGTGCTCCCTCTGGGGTCATAAGGTTTTTCACACCAGGAGGCAGAAGGTCACTAATCTCGGGAAGACCGTCGAGGTTGGATTCGTCGTCAGATTCTTTGAGGAATGCCTTGCTCATGGGGGGCCTCCTCTCTTTGCGATGCTCGAATCAGGTATGTGGTCTGCTCCTGACTCTTTCAAGAAGTTCCTGGATTCGGTCCACGGGGATGGCGAACCCGATGTTCTGAGCATTCTGGACAACCGCAAGATTGATACCCACAAGCTCACCCTCCAGGTTCAAGAGCGCACCGCCACTGTTTCCGGGATTGATCGATGCATCGGTTTGCAGCAACCCTGAGCAGACATACCCGCATTGAGGGCTTGAAAAGGATCGATCTATCCCGCTGATCACCCCTGTGGTCACCGAATTCTCCAATCCAAGGGGATTGCCGATGGCAACAACGGTCTCACCGATCATCAGGTCATCAATATCCGCAGCCTTGACGGGTATGACCGGACGGGGAAAATCTGTCTGAACAATAGCCAGATCTTGACCCTCATCGACCTCCTGAACCCGTGCCTCTGACATCGTCCCGTCATTGAGGACCACAAAGATGTGAGTCGCTTTCCGGACGACATGGGCATTGGTGACGACCAGACCGCTCGCGTCGATAATAACCCCGGAGCCGATGCTCTTGTGTTTGAGTGTTCCCTCAGAGTAGGCCTCACCGAAATACTGCTTAAAGAAGAGGTCAAGCTGTTCCCCATAGAGCCCCCAATCGGGGTGTTCTCTGAGATCCGTGATGCTCTCGGTCCTGATGTTGACCACCGCCCCGGCGTGTTCCTTGACCACTCTCACGATCGGCGTTTCACGTGAGTGGCGAAGGGCGCAGGACAACAGAGCCACGGCAAGGACCGAGACAACCAGGCCAACCCGGATTGTTTTTGCCCGTTTCATGGCGATTCCTCACAATCTCAACAGGGCGAACAAGTACGCTCTGTTGTTTTTGTCGACTGACTCATGGTCGACCATTGCGTGATTCTCATGAAAAAGCTTGGCAAATAAAGGAAAGACGCTTCAAAAAATACCCTTTTCCGGGCGTCCTGGTCAATACATCAGCTTTTTTCTGTGCCCTCATCCTCAATCGCCTCCGGCAGGGACCCGGACTCTCAGCATGAAGTATGACGCGACGAGTGCAAGGATCATCGACAGATAAAAGGCAGGCTCAAACGATTGGGTGACATCCCGTATTCTCCCCGCGATGAAATGACCCGAAATGGCGCCCAGGCCGTAGAAGGGGGTCCACGCGCCGATAACCGTTCCCATAACTTCTTTTCGGAAGTAGTCTCCGGCACATGCTCCGTAAAGCGGCCACGTGACACCATAGAAAATCGCCAGGACGGCAATGGTCACATATAGTCCGACGAGATCCCGTCCCGCAAGAATGATCCCCAGTATGCTGAGGGCGATAAACAGGTTGGAACCTATCAGGGTGCGCCTCCGGCCGATCCGATCCGAAACCATAGGGATTGTCAGGACGCCGACGACCTGACCGAGACCGTGGATGGTCGCCAGAAAGGAGGCCTCCTTGAAGGTGAATCCGAGTTGGACATTCGCGTAGTCCACCATGAAGGTCGTCACCGTGTAGAGGGAGATGGACACAAAGAAGAATGAGGCACCGATCGTCCAGAACCGAGTCATTCGGAGGATTTCCCCATATCGGCCATCCTGGACCACCGGGTCGAGATTCTGTTTCGGTGAGGTCCCGCCCTTCTCTCCCCAGGGTGCCACGTGGAGGCTCTCGGGACTGCTCCGTAGAAAAACGCCATTGATCACCACCATGATGAGGACAGCCGTCCCCAGAACAAACCAGCAGAATCGCCACGAATAGGCCTCGACAAGAACAGGGAGGAGCCAACCCATGACGGCAAACCCGAGGCCGTATCCGGTGGCGACAATGCCCAGGGCCATGCCCCGTCGACTCGGGGCAAACCACCGCTGCACAGCGGTGATCAAGGGTGTCCACATGGCCGAGCCCCCGGCTCCGGCCAGACCAAAGGCGAGGCAGGCGGTCCCCAGACGGTCTGTGGTTCCCAGAAAAAGGGTGCCGATCCCGAGGAGAATACCAAAGAGGGTGATGACCCTTCGTGCACCGAACCGATCTGTCAAGTTTCCCGTGAGAGGGGTGAGACAGATGTAAACGAGGATGTAGGCGTTGTAAATAGACCCGCCCTGGACCCGGTTCAGGTCGAGGGACCGGATCATTTCGGGTAGAAGCACCCCAAAACCAAGGCGGATTCCATAATTGAGGAAAAGGTTGACAAAACAGACCAGCAGGATAATCCAGGCCCAGTGAAGACGCCATGTGGATGAAGGGTCCCGGACGTCATCGGTGGGTATCGCAGCCATAAGGCCATTTCTATACAGAAGACAATCAGGGAGTCAACCCAATTCTCGATGCCACTGCAAGAGGCGTCACGAGCAGTTGATGGGTTTGGCCTAATATTTCTCCGGCGCGGCTAAAACCGATTGATCCTGACAGGAAAGCTCCTTCTGGAGGACAAAGTCGGCCTTCTCGATCTGTTTCCGGATGGCGTCCGGGCCTGTACCCCCGTCGATATTACGTCTTTTCAGGGAGGCGTGGGGATCGAGAAGATCTCTCACATCCTCGTCAAAGAGAGGTGAGTGGGATCGAAACACGTCCATGTCCAGGTCAGCGAGCGTTTTCCCGGTCTGTTCTGTCGCCGTGACAATTTCGCCGACGATTCGATGAGCCTCGCGGAAAGACAGACCCTTCGCGACGAGATAGTCTGCCAGGTCGGTCGCGTAAAGGGCAGGATCAAGAGAGGCAAGCATCCGGTCCGGATGGACCGTGAGAGTCCTCAAGACGGCTTCCATGATCAGGACGGATTGGCAAGTTTGCTCCAGGGCGTCAAAGAGGGGCTCCTTGTCTTCCTGGAGGTCCCGGACATAGGCCGAGGGAATCCCTTTCATCAATGCAAGGAGCGTGGTGTGGTCCCCAATGACACGGGCTGTTTTTCCGCGAATCAGCTCGAGGGAGTCGGGGTTTTTTTTCTGGGGCATCATACTGCTTCCTGTGGCATACGCGTCGTCGATCTGGATGTAGGAAAAGCTCTCCGCCGACCACATGATGAGGTCTTCGGCGTAACGGCTCAGGTGCAGCATGATTTGGGCACACACAAAGAGGGTTTCTGTCACAAAATCACGGTCAGCGGTGGCGTCAATGGAATTGTCGGAAATCGACTCAAAACCCAGCGCGTCAGCAAGATCCTGTCGATCGATGGGAAATCCAGCACCAGCCAGTGCTCCTGAGCCAAGGGGCAGGACATTGACCCGGTGGTGACACTGGCGGAGTCTCTCCTGGTTCCGATCCATCTGGAAAAACAAGGCCAGGAGATAATGGGCAAATGAAATCGGTTGTGCCTGCCGCAGATGGGTGAATCCGGGCATGACCGTGTTCACGTGTTTCTTGGCCAGAGCCAGACATGCCCCTTGGAGCTGACCGACGGCGTGGGAAAGGATCTCGAGTTCGGTCCGCACATAGAGGCGTGTGTCGGTCACAACCTGATCGTTGCGGCTTCGGCCGGTGTGGATCCGCATCCCGAGATCGCCGATTTTTTCCGTGAGCCATCGTTCTGTGGCCGAATGAATGTCCTCATCCTGATCGGAAAACGGTTGAGTCCCTGCTCGGACATCCGCCTCAATCGCGTCCAAAGCCTTGAGAACTTCTTGGAGTTCAACATCGGAATAGACGCCGGCCTTTGCCAGGACCCGTGCCCAGGCCTTGTTCACGGTGAGGTCCGCGTGAACGAGCTTCCGATCAAATCCGATGGACCCGCTAAAAGCTTCCATAAGGGACGCGGTTTCTTGCGTGAATCGCCCACTCCAGACCTTCATCTTCTCAATCTCTTTTAAACTTGCTATAGTCCGGCTCTTTGTATCGTGGATGTCGGCCCCACTCCATCTCGACCAGGGAACGGACCTTGATGGGGAGTCCAAAGAGATTGATAAACCCCTTGGCGTCGGTTTGATCGTAGACATCCTCTTCGCCAAAGGTTGCCAGCTCTTCCCGATAAAGCGAATAGGGTGACTTCCGCCCGGCGATGATGCAATTCCCCTTGTAGAGTTTGAGCCGAACCACACCGGTCACATGTTCCTGGGTCTTTTCCACAAAGGCGTCGAGGGCTTCCCGGAGCGGGGTAAACCACGCGCCGTTGTAGATGAGTTCCGCATATTTGGGTGCAAGCATCTCCTTGAAATGGAGGGTTTCTCTCTCAAGAACGAGGTTTTCCAATTCCTGGTGGGCAGCGTATAGGAGGGTCCCGCCCGGCGTCTCGTAGACACCCCTGGATTTCATTCCAACGAGGCGGTTCTCCACAAGGTCCGCTCGCCCCACACCGTTTCTCCCGGCAATACTATTGAGCCGATGCATCAGCGGTACCGACTCCATCCGTTCTCCGTCGATACCCACAGGGACACCCTTGTCAAACTCAACTTCGATGTAGGTAGGTTTGTCCGGTGCATCCTCGGGGTCTTGAGTAAGGACAAACATTTCCTTTTTGGGCTCATTCCAGGGATCCTCAAGATCACCGCCTTCGTGGCTGATGTGCCAGAGGTTTCGGTCGTTGCTGTAAATCTTGTCCATCGTCGCCGCGATGGGAACTTTTCTCTCCTTGGCGTAAGCAATCGCGTCCTCTCGGGATCGAATCGACCACTCCCGCCAAGGGGCGATGAGATGAAGTTTTGGGTTGAAGGCCTTGTAAGTCAACTCAAATCTGACCTGGTCGTTTCCCTTCCCGGTACAGCCATGAGCCACGGCGTCAGCGGCCTCAGCCTCGGCGATTTCAATCTGTCGCCGGGCGATGAGTGGCCGGGCAAAGGATGTGCCCAGGAGATAGTGCTTTTCATACACGGCCCCGGCCTTGAGCGTCGGCCAGATGTACTCTTCGATAAAAGGCTTACGCAGATCCTCGATGTAGCATTTGCTGGCCCCCGTTTTGACGGCTTTTTCCTCGAGCCCGATCAGTTCTTCTCCCTGGCCGAGGTCGGCAGCAAAGGCAACGACCTCGCACCCGTAAGTCTCTTTTAACCAGGGGATAATGATCGACGTATCCAATCCGCCTGAATATGCAAGAACGACCTTTTTCACCTTATGTGTCATGAAATCCTCTTTCTTGGAGATTTTGTCCGAGATTTTGTCCACCCTCACTGGGACATGCGGTCGATCAAGGTAACCAATTTATGCCGTTCTTTCAAGCAAAAAGAATGCGAATAGGTTACTTGCGGTCTAGGGGATAGTTACCCATCGGCCATGGAGGAGCAGATCGAGCGATCAGACTTCTCCCGTCATGACGTACGCGAGGAGCTCCGCGGTGTCCATGCCAGCGATGCCAAGCTGCTCCGGCCGAACGCCTCTTTCCCAGTAGCTTTCGCCGACCATGATCCCGAATACCTCGACCATGGAGCGGGTAGCCGGCATCTCGACTCCAAGCTGCTCAGCCAGAAGCACCATGGGAACATAGGCGAAGAGGATGTCCTCATCGCAAACCTGCTTGAGGTAATTCGCTGTGGCGAACCAGTCGATGTGCTCGGATTTGCGGAGCATGGCCACGATGTCTTTACCCTGATACCCATAGCACCTGCGGTCGAACTCCATGGTGGTCTGGAATTTGTGGCTTCCCAGATGTTGGCACAACGTCTCCCGCTCGCGGTCGTAGGCCTCGATCAGGCGGCCGCCCATGACCGTGGTGTCGCTGTAAAGCTTCCCTCCCTGGTAGCGGTCGAAATAGAAGCCGGCGATAGGGATGATCAGGGTCACGTGAAAAGCCGGATTTCCACCCGAGGCGATGTTGGTTCCCAGCACGTGAGGAACCTTTTCGCACTGCGGATAGATGGCACGGACAACCTCGTAAACCTTGTCGGTCTGGTTTCCCGGGAAGGCGGCCACCCGAAAGTGGCGCTTGTGCCGGTCGATGCGGACCGTGTCTCCTGTTTTGGCGCAGAGATAGGGCATGATGTTGGATTCCGCCACCGTCACCCGGGCCGTCAGACGCCGGTTCTTCTGCGCATGCCGCAAGGAGGCGAAGTATCCGGTATTGAACAGCACGATCTGGCCATCGGAGAAATGCGGGGCTAGGGTGTCCCAGAAGATGGTGTGGTACATGGCTGGAACCGTGATCATGATCACGTCGGCATGGGCCACGGCCTGCTCGGGGTCCGTGGTGATCTCAGCTAGCCCTGCGAAGCCCGTCTTGCCGCAGACTGGGTCAGAGCCCGGGGCGATCATGATCCCGCCCTTGTCCAGGAAGGGTCGGACGTTTCGCTCGAGCTCCGGCACCTCGAACAGACTCACTTCCAGGCCGCTCAGGGCGCAGTCCGCCGCAATCGCCGCCCCGGCGTTGCCGGCTCCGCAGACAGTCAAACGGGGACGGCTCGACATTGCTATCCTCCAAAATTGAGCAGAGCGGACGTGTGTGTCGATGAAAAGAGGTCGCCACAGAGGGTGATTCGAGATCGTTGGGGAGCGGGCCTGTAGCTCAACCGTATATCCTCAGATTCGGGGGGTGAGAATGACTCAGTCATGACCACATAACACACTTTTCGTAGCATGTGTATTTCCTCCTTTCGCCCAAATCATAAGTTCATTCTGCGTGGACCGAGTCAGGGGTCTATGCTAAAGGAAACTTATGGAGAGTAATGAAGATCCAAAACCTCCCAGATATTCTTGCTAATAAGCCATCCAGAATCTGTTTTTCTAAACTCAAAGTTGAATATTCCTTTCTCCCAGTAGTGTTGAGTGATGCTATAGGTTATGAAAGGAACCATAAATTTCGCAGTTTTGTTTTCCACATTTACCTCTCTTGGTATAAACAGTTTCAGGATAAAGCAGTACATCTTGCGTTTTCTAAAATTTTCAACAATAATACTATGATATTCCTCTTTAGTAACTATATGCTCAGACCAGTCATCTTTCAGCCCTGCTTTTATTATGGCCCCTGATAGGTATAACGAAAGTACTTCCACAGGGTCATATGAATTGTAAGCATTTTGATAATCAAAAAGCAGATTCACTATTTTCTGCTCATCTAAGCTTCTGGCTTGGTAACAGTCTAGAGCTGGGGAATCCATCAAAATTGATTGATTAGCAGCTACGTTAACAGAAGCGAGAAACGCCATCATAGTTAATCCCGCTATTCCTATCATAGGAACTTTTTCCTCTCTACTTTTGTTAGTTGACTTGATCTTATCGTGAGTATGATACAATTTATGCTGTAGCTGCGTTGGTGAGAATAAATACTGAAATCAGGATCGCACCCCTTCGAGGAGACCTTGTAAAGGATAAATTCTTGTATCTCTTAATCATTGTCGCTTATCTATCTGCAATGTTTCCAAAAGCTTGTGGTCTACATAGCACTTGTTGAAGAGAATGGTCGAGCCAACATCTTCCGATTCGTTGAGTTATATGATCAATTGAGGCGCGATAGCCACTAAACTGAGCGAGTCCATGACTGACGGAAAATAATAGAGACTCCCTTTTGGGTTGTCGTAGGATAAGGTCA
>Ga0180438_10006148_pt1 | contig 16362 bp, 12 predicted proteins | sample SS_ome_12_FD_132455 | JGI IMG/M metagenome (GOLD analysis project Ga0180438, IMG submission 132455) | Hypersaline lake sediment archaeal communities from the Salton Sea, California, USA - SS_3_D_2 metaG | ecosystem: Environmental > Aquatic > Non-marine Saline and Alkaline > Hypersaline >...
CTCGATCCAATCTGGGCAACGCATCCGCCATCGTTTACCTCCGTGATAGGGGGAAGAAAACCAACGTTGCCCAGATTCTACAAAACCCCCATTTATGGCGCCAGAGGAATTTGCCACACACGCTCAGTCGGGCCAGGTGACGCCGGGGGGCAAAATGGAGAGACGGAGAGACAGAGAGAGGGGGGCGCGGCGTCCGTCGTTCTCTCTGTCTCTCTGTCCCTCCCTCTCCCTGTCTCCGCACAATCCGCACCACGACCGACCGCGTGAAGTCGGGCAGGCGCAGCGTGTTGCCGTCGAGCACGGCGGAGCCCCGCTGGTCGGTCCAAGGGTCGTAGGTGCAGACGGTGGCGTTCGGCGGGGGCGTGAGGCGGGTCAGTTCGATCGTGGCGCCACGGATCGGGCGCGGGGGCTTCTCGTCGGCCAGCTCGGTTTGCCAGGTGTTTTCGCGGTCGCGGCACCAGAGGAGCGTGGTCCGTTTGCCGATTAGGGCGTAGACCCGCAGGCGCGGGTGGTCGACCATGAGCGCGTGGAACCGCTCGGCGGGCGGGTCGAGGTCTTCGACGGCGGCGGCGAAGCGGGCGAAGTGGTGCCAGAGGTCGTTCCGGTCGACATACTCCGCCCAGTGCCAACACTGGCCCGGCCCGGCGGCGCCGGCGAAGAACGGGGCGAAGAGCACGTCGTGCAGGATGATCCCGGCCTTGTCCTTCTCGTAGAGCTTGGACGGGCCCGAGTGGCGGGGCTCGACCGCGCCGGTCTCGGCCAGGATCACCGGCTTGGCCAGGGTGCCGGGCTTGTCCGGGGTGCCATGGGCGGCTTGCCCGCCCTTGCCGGCGGCGAGCATCTCGCGCACCGCCTCGGCCGCCAGGACGTCGACCGGGCCGTAGCAGACCTCCATGGCCGCGCCCAGGTCGAGGTAACGGTGGACCTGGGCCACGTCGTTGCCGGGCAGCCGCGCCAGGCGCCAGTAGCGGTCGCGCTTGCCCGGGTGATCGAAGCTGCCGAAGCTGTGCATGGCCAGGTTGCGCGGGAACCGCCGCTTGAGCTCGTCGAGCATGGCCTCGGTCCAGTCGAGGTAGTCGCCGCCGCGCACACAGTCGCCCTCGTTCCACAGCTCCCAACCGAACACGGTCGGGTCGTCGCCGTAGCGAGCGGCGTACCAGTCGAGCTTTCGGCAAAACTGGGCCCGGCTCGGCTCGCCGGCGAGCCACTCGGCCATGGACCGGGCCGTGCCGCCGCGCGAAACATGGTGCAGCGACTTCAGGAAGATCGTCTTGTTGTAGCCGCTATCCGGGTCGATCTCGCGGAAGTGCTCGATGGTCATCTTCACGCGTACGCCGTGTTGCCGGGCCATCTTTAGCACCGCGTCGAGGCGCCGGGCTTTGGCCTCGTCGTACTCGCCCGCCCGGTCGTGCTCGACGTCCCAGAACGGATGGGCCAGCCACAGCCGCAGGTAGTTGCCCCGATTGGCCGCGAGCCGCTCGATCCAACGCCGCATCACGGCCAGGCCCTCGTCCTCGTCGAGGTTGCCCCGCGGCGCGATCATGTTCAGCCCGATGGGGATGTACGGCGACCCATCGGACAGCTCGAAGTAGCTGCGGTCGCGCGGACTGACGCGCACGAACGCCGACGCCGGCGGCGTTGCCGGGCCCTCGTCGGGCGACTGGCCACGAATCGTATCGCGGCAGCCGGCGGCCCCAGGCAGCGACCCCAGCGGCACGTGGCTGATGCCGATGTCCTCCTTGCCGATCGAGTAGATCACCCACAGGGCGTCGCCGGCCACCACGCCGTACGGATACTGAAACCCGCGGCCCTTGCCCTTGCCGCCGAGCCGGATGGCCGGCGCCCCGGCCCGGACTGCCGCGGCAAAGTCGAACACGCGCCCGTCGCTGGAGAGGCTCAGCACCAAGGGGTCGCGCGTATAGTGGCGTGGCTTGTCGGGCACGTCGGGCGGGGCGCTGAGCTGGTTGCCGAGCATGAAAACGCGGCCGTCGGGCAGGCTGCCGGTGTGGGTGCGCGAGGGGCTGTCGGGCACGTTCGTGGGTTGCGGGGTCGTCCACTCCCGGCCGTCGCGGCTGGTGGCGGCGTACAGCCGGTGGGAATGGTCCCGGTCGCGGAACAGGCGCACGAAAACCCCGTCGGGCCGGCGATAGGTCGTCGGCTCGCAGAGCGTGTGCCCGTCGACGGCCGTCTGGTAGGCGTCGGCCATGCGCCCGCCGGCGTTCGAGGCGCGGAAGTCCCAGTACGGGCGGCCCAGCGGCTCTTGCTGAAGCCGGTTGATGCGCGCGGCCGGCTCGGCAAATCGCGGGTCGGCCGCGCCGGGGTAGGCGGGAAAGCCCGGCAGCGGCTCGGGCGGGTCGTCGACCAGCCAGAACGCCGGCCCCAGCGTGCCGTCCGCGGCGATGGACCGGGCCAAACGCCCCCATCCCCGCCGGGCCCGGGCGTAGTAGCGTGCGCCCCGCTCGGGCACCACGACCTTGGCCGCCGCGTCGGTGAACCCGACGTTGTCGTGTACCTCGCCCACGGCGTAGGCCGTCCCGTCGATGAGCAGGAGCCCGTTGGCGGTCATCACGCGCCCGCGCCCCTCCGCGTCGCCCGAGGGTCCCTGGGGTGGGAAGACCTCGACGGGCGGGCTCCAGCGGCGCCCGTCGCGCGAGATCGCGCCCAGCACGCGCTGGCCCGGGCCGTCCTCGCCGTGGTCGTGGTTCGACCAGAGGGCGAAGAACGTCCCGCCGTGGTGCAGCAGGTGGGCGTGGTGGTTGTAGATGCCGGTGGCCTTGGCCGCGCGGAAGACTGTGAAGTGCTCGACCCCTTCGAGCAGCGGGAACCCGGCGGCCGGCTTCTTCACGTCGGGCCAAGGCGCGGCCCAGCGGACCGGGGACTGCTGGGGCTCAGAAGTCTCGGGGGCCGCGGCGGCGGGCGCGGGAGCCAGCGAAGCAGTTCCCAAAACCACCGCCAGCGCCATCCCCGTGAGCATCGGCCCCCAAGCCCCGACGCCCTGCAAACCACTCACCAGACCGAGCCGAGCTGGCATCATGAAACCTCCCGGGTCCTGTTGAAAGACAGGCTAAAGCGTGGACTCCAACGACTGTTCGGAACTACGCATCGCCGGTTGCTTGACGCCGCGGGCCGGGCGTGCTACGGTCCGGAAAAAGGGGACGGGGCTAATCTGTGCGAAGCACCCTTTGGGCCGTTCCGGCAAATTAGCCCCGTTCCCTTTTTCCCGGCAGACACCATCATAACCTTTACCCGAGGAGAACTCACGATGGACCATCCCACCTTGAAGCGACGAGAGTTCCTGGCTGCCGCCGGCTTGGCGGGCGTAGGGCCGCTGGCCGGCGTGGGCCTGGGCGCCGAGTGCGACGCCAAGCCCGCCAGCAAACAGGTCTTCGAGCTGCGACTGTACCGCATGGCGTCGGCCGAGAAGCGGGCCGCGCTCGTCGAGTTCTTCGGCAAGGCCGGCGTGCCGGCGCTGAACCGCGCGGGCGTCAAGCCGGTCGGGCTGTTCGAGCCGGTCGAAGAGGAGGGCAAAGAGACGCCCCCCGACCTGTTCGTGCTGCTGCCCTATTGCTGCCTGCCGCCGGTCGCCGGGCTGACGGCCAAGCTCATGGCCGACGAGGAGTTTCTCAAGGCCGGGGCCGCCGTGCTCGATGCCCCGCCCGACGATCCCGCCTACGAGCGGATCGAAAGCTCGCTGCTGTTGGCGTTCGACGGGATGCCCAAGCTCGCTTGCCCGGCCAAGGGCAAGGACCGGGTCTTCCAGCTCCGCATCTACGAGAGCCACAGCCTGAAGAAAGCGCAGAAGAAGATCGAGATGTTCAACACCGGCGGCGAGCTGGAGATCTTCGCCAAGACGGGCCTGACGCCGGTCTTCTTCGGCGAGGCCCTGATCGGCACGCGCATCCCGAACCTCACCTACATGCTCGGTTTCGACAACGTCGAGGCCAAAGAGGCGGCCTGGAAGGCGTTCATCGCCCACCCCGACTGGGCCAAGCTCAAGGCCGACCCGCAGTACGCCGGCACCGTCTCGCACATCACCAACATCGTGCTGCGGCCGGCGGCGTGCTCGCAGATTTGATGCGGGCTGACGACGCGCTGGGGAGTGGGGACTGACCGCGAGAGGATCCGTCACGCAATCCTCATCGTCAACCCCCCATCAATCGCCACCGTCTCGCCGGTGATGTAGTCGTTCTGCACTAGCTGGAGCACAAGGCCGGCCACCTGCTCGGGGGTGCCCTCGCGGTGCAGGGGGATGCGGTGCTCGAGGTTCAGGCGCTTCTGCTCGTCGCTCATGTTGTCGTGGAAGCGCGTGCGGATGATGCCCGGGGCCACGCAGTTGACGCGGATGTTGTCGTCGGCGAATTGCCGGGCCAGGGCGCGGGCGAACTGGGGCAGGGCTCCCTTGACGACCTGGTAGCAGAGCGACCAGGCCACGCCGCGCAGCCCGGCCACCGACGCGACCAGCACGATCGCCCCCTCGCGCCGCTCCTGCATGGCCGGTACGGCCGCGCGGCAGAGGTGGTAGACCGCGTGGACGTGGACGTCGAAGGCCCGGTGCCAGGCGTCCGGCTCGATCTCCATCAGCCCGCCGGCAATGCCCCCGCCGGCCGAGTGGACCAGCACTTGCGGGGGCCCCAGCCGCTCGGCCGTCTCGGCAACACAGCGGGTCGCCTGGTCCGCCTCGGCCATGTCGGCCACGACCACCACGCAGCGCCGGCCAAGGCCCTCGATCGCGGCTTTGACCTCCGCCGCGTCGGCGTCGGCGTGCCGCCCGTTGACGGCCACGTCGGCCCCGGCCCGGGCCAGGGCGATTGCCGTGGCCGCGCCGATCCCCTTGGTGCCGCCGGTGACGAGGGCCACTTTGCCGTCGAGTTGCATGGCGTTGTCCTCTCTTGGAGTGCGGCGATTCATCGCCGCTTTCAGGACCGCCGGAACCGGCGCAAGGGACTTCCCTGCGACCCGCCGTGTGGCCCGCCGCTTGTGAACACGCCGGAAAGCGGCGATGAATCGCCGCACTCCAAAGGGGCTACTCCTCCTCTTCCGGCCGCTGGTCGAGCGTGCGGGCCATCTGAAAGATCTCGTAGCCCCCCTTGATCCCCACGTAGAACAGGAGGATCGCGTACCAGGCGATCGAGGCGAAGATCATCACGGCCCAGAACCAGGTGAGGATCGTGTCCATGGTCATGCCTCCGGGTCGGCGGTGGTGGCGGGGCCGGAAGCGGCCGGGGGACGCCCGAACGCCTGCCCCACGAGGGAACCGAAGAGCATTCCCGCAAACGCGAGCCCGAACGACGCGAACCCGGCGACCTCGGGCGGGATTTGTTTGGCCGGGTCCTTGACGATGGCGTTGACCACCAGGAAGGTGATCGGCCCGATGGCCCCCAGCACGATGGCGGCCACGGCCCCCCAGGCGTTCGCCCCCCGCCAGTAGAGCGCGCCCACGAGCAGGGTAAAAACACTGGCAATGTAGATGTTGCCCGTCACGGCCAGGTAGTCCCAGGCATTGCCGGGGATCTCGTACCACAGCCCGTAGAACAACAGGAACACCCCGATCGCAAGCACCAACAGGCGCACGATCGTAAGCCGGGCCCGCTGCGAGAGCGGGCGCTTAAGCACCGGCGCGATCAAGTCGTTGTAGATCACCGTGGCCCACGTCAATAGGTAACCGCTGTCGGTCGACATCTCGGCGGCGAGCATGGCCGCGATCAGCAGCCCGATCACCCCCCAGGGCAACAGGGTCTTGAGGAAGGCGGGCATGGCGGTGAGGCTGTCGACGCCCTCGGGCAGGCCGCCTTGGTTGACGAAGTAGAGAAACGCCGCCGCGCCCCACAGCCCGGGCAGCGCGAACCGGCCCACGAAGTAGAACGCCGTGCGGCTGTAGACCCGCCGTGCGGTGCGCGAGTCTTTGGCGCTTAGCACCCGGGTGATCATCGTCTGCCAGGTGGTCACTACGGCGATCTGGAAGATGGCCTGCCAGACGACGTACATCCAGCCCAGCCCGTCCTTCGAGGCGGGGTTGAACGGATGGCCCATCGTGGCGGCGGCCAGCTCCTTCTGTTGGCTATCGGGGAGCGTGCGCTTGGTGGTCTCGACCAGCACGTTTCGCTCGGCCAGCTCGGCGCGGTTCTCGCGGAGGAACTCCTGGTAATCGAGCTTCTGCTCTTGGGCCAGCGCGTCGGCCGCGTCGTCGCCGCGGGTCTTGCGGACTTCGGCCACGGCCGCTTCCTGGCGTTCGACTTCGGCTTTTCGCCCTTCCTTGTACGGCAAGCCGTCTTCGAATGCCTGCTCTACCCCCTCGGTAAAATCAACCCACCCGATCGAGGCCACGACCAGCACCGACGTGACCACCAACCCCAGCCCGAGCACGAGGAACTGGAGATAGTCGGTCACCAGCACCGAGATCATCCCCCCCAACGCCGTGTAGAGGAGCACGATGCCCAGCAGCGCGGACATGGTCCACTTGAGGTACTCGTCGGGCATTCCGGTGACGTGGACGAGGAACTTGCCGCCGACCTGGAGGAAGATGCCCATATTGAGCACGCCGCCGAGGATCACCACCAGCCCGGCCAGCCAGCGGACCCGGGTGCCGAACCGCTTCTGGAACAGCTCGGGGATGGTGATCACGCCGGCGTCGCGGAGCGGGCGGATGACGAAGCCGGTCAGCCCGACCAGCAGCATGGCCGCGGCCATGAACACGCCGACGACGGCTCCGGCCGGGCCGTTGCGGAAGCCCATCTCGGCCGTGTACATCACCGTGACCAGGCCCATCTCCGTGGCGGCCAGCGAGGCGATGCCCAGGTTCAGGTCCATCTCGCGCCCGGCCACGGCGAAGTCCTCGACGCCGCGCACGTAGCGCCGCATCCATATCCCCGCGACCATGCAGCCGACGAGATAGACGACGATGATGGCCCAGTCGATCGGGTAAAGCGTCATGGAGTCGCCTCCGAGGACCGGCGGAAACAGCCGCAATATAGCGGCGGTGCCCGGCGCGGTCAACGGCCCGGCGGACCGTAGCCTAAACGAAAAAGGGACCTGGTTTATTTTGTGCGAAGCACCCTTCGGGCCGTCCTGGCAAGATAAACCAAGTCCCTTTTTCGTCTAGTCCCGTCCGGCAACCGGGACCTACTCCAGCCACTCCTCCAGGTAGGTCGCCACGAATTCGTCGTCGATCAGATGGGGATAAGCCGCGGTGACGCGCGTGATCTCGTCGGCCTGGCCGGGGCTCAGGGTTTCTGCGGGGTCGAGGCACCAGGTGCCCTCAAGCAGTCCCTGACGCCGCAGCACTTCGTGGACGCCGGCGATCACCCCGGCGTAGCCGTTGGCCGCGTCGAACACCGCGGCGTTCATATCGGTTACTTGGGCGGCCAGGCGGAGCATGTCCTCGGGGACCGGCCCGCCCTGCCGGCTCGGCTCGTGGCAGCGCCCGAGGATTTCCACCGCGCTGTGGGTCCACACGGCCCAGTGTCCCAGCAGCCCGCCGACGATCCGCCGCGTCACGCGGCGCCCGCCCACGTCGAACTCAAACGAGGTGAGCAGATCGACCACGATGTTGTCGTCGTTGCCGGTGTACAGCGCGACGTCCTCGCGCCCGCTCTCGGCGACCGCCCGGACCACGTCGAGCGTCTGGTAGCGGCTAAACGGCGCAATCTTCACGGCCACGACGTTGTCGATCTCGGCGAAGCGTCGCCAGAACTCGTAGCCCAGCACGCGCCCGCCCACGGCCGGCTGGAGGTAGAACCCGAACACCGCGATCTCGGCCGAGACCGCGCGGAGGTGCGCGACCAGCTCGTCTTGGCCGGCGTCGGGCAACGCGGAGAGGCTCACCAGCCCGGCGTGGTAGCCCAGCGATCGGGCCAGGGCCGCCTCGCGCACCGCCTGGGCGGTCGGCCCGCACACGCCCGCCACGCGCACCACCGGCTCGTCCCGGACCGCGTCGCCGCCGTCCATCTCCTCGGCGGCGATGCGGAGCACCGTTTCGTAGAGGTTGTGGTGCGGATCGCGGATCGCGAACTGCGTGGTATGCACGCCCACGGCCAGCCCGCCCGCCCCGGCCGTCAGATAGTAGCGAGAAAGGGCCCGTTGGTGCCGCTCGTCGAGCCGGCGCTTCTCGGTGAGCGCCAGCGGATGCGCCGGGATCACCACGCCGCGCCGCAGGACTTCGGCCACCGTAGGGTCAAGGGAGTCATCCATCGCCGGGTCGCCTCGCTACCAGCCACGAAAGGCTGTTGGTCACTTGTACTCAACGAACTCCACCACGGCCCCGTCGTCGGTCTGGTAAAAACCCACGATCCGCTCGCCCACGTCGAACGGCTCCAGCAGCACCCGAAGCCCCCGGGCGGCCGCCGCGATGCTCTCGACGCGATAGGCCACGTGCGGTTGCTCGCGGACCGGGCCGGTCACCGGGCTGTCGGGCTCGAAGCGGAGCCACTCCACAGAGAACGGGTGCTCGCGCGAGTCGGTGCGCCAGACCCGCGTGGCCGGCACGAAGCGCTCGCCCGGGCGCGGCTCGGTCGTAATCACGCCGATGTGGTCGAATTGCATGGCCATGGCACCCACCCCCTCGTTTCAAAACTTCCCGTCGCGTACCTCGAAGTGCGTGGGCTTGTTCAGCGTGGGCCCGCCGCGGCGGAGCCAGTCGCCGATCCAGCGGATCATTTGCCCCGGGCCCACCTGAGGGCGCCCCACGAGCCGGAATGCCCGCTCGGCGTTGCTCAAAAGCGCGTCGGGGGCCTCGCCGCCGCGGAACTCGACCGGCTTCTCGTAGAGCCCGCCGAACTGCTCGGCCACGTCGCGCACGCGGAGTCGCTCCGCACCGGTCACGTTGACCACCAGCGGCGGGCTTTCCAGGTGGCCGAAGAGGCTTAAGATCATGGCGTTGGCGTCGCCCTGCCAGATCGCGTTGAAGTAGCCCATCGTCAGGTCGACCGGCTCGCCGGCGGCGACCCGCTGGCCCACATCGACCAGCACGCCGTAACGCGGCTCGTTGGCATAGTTCAAACGCACTATCGCCACGGGGATGCCCAGCGTTTCGCTGAAGTGGGCGAAGATCCGCTCGCGCCCCAGGCAGCTCATGGCGTAGTCGCCGTCGGGCCTTGGCGGGTCGCTCTCGCGCGAGCCGCCGCTCTCGGCACGCACCATGCCGTACACGTTGCCGGTCGAGAAGGCCACGATCCGGCTATTGTGGAACTTCTCGCAGACCATACCGGGCAGGTAGACGTTCATGGCCCAGGTGAGCGGCTCCTGGTCCGTGGCGCCGAACTTCATGCCCGCCATGTAAACGACGTTGGGCACCTCGGGCAGCTCGCCCAACTGCTTGCGCGAGAGCAGATCGCAGCGGATCGTCTCGACGCCGTGGGCGCCCAGCCGGGCTTCCAGACCGGGCGTCGAGAACCGCGACACGCCGATCACCCGCCGCGAGACGCCGGCCGCGTCCGAGGCCCGCCGGGCCATGCGGGCCAGCGTGGGCCCCATCTTGCCCCCCACGCCCAGGACGATGACGTCGCCCTCGAGCCGGGCCATGGTCTCGACCACGCGCTCGCTGGGGCGGCTCAGCAACTCCTCGAGCTCCGCCTCGTCGCCGACGGTCTCCGGTAATGCCGGCCTTTCGCTCATGGGCTCCACCTGTTTGTAGTGACCGCATTCATGCGGTCTTCGAAACATCCACGCGGTCTTCGAGGCATGCACACAATCCGGACCCGATGAATCGGGTCACTACGAACACCTGCAGTCAATCGGGACTAACGAGCCGGCTCCAGCCCCGCCCGGGCGATGATCTCCTTGCCCGACTCCTTGACCTGGGCCTCAGGGCCGAAATGGTTGTCCTTCCAGGTGTGCCAATCGTGCTGGCACTGGTTGAAACGCACGTGCTGGGCACTGGTGTCGTAGATCACGTTTTGCTCGAACAGGTAGCCTTTACTCCCCTGGTCGATGAACATGCCGTTGTTCGGGGCGCCCTGGGCCATGGGGCTTCGGTTCACGTCGTGCAGGTGGTTGGCGCGGATCACCGTGCCCGGCTGGAACCCCAGCGTGTAAATGCACCCCCCGTCGCACAGCCGGTTCATCACGTTGTGGACGTGGTTCCGCTCGATGAGGTTCTCGCGGCAGGCGGTCGGCTCCGGGTTCCACTGCCAGCCGACCGAAATGCCCGTGTACGGCAGGTCGTGGACCAGGTTGTGCACTACGGCGGTCCCCTGGGAAAACCCCACCCATATCCCGATGGCCCCGTAGTACTCCACGCCGCAGGCGTGAACGTGGTTGTTCGTCACGCGGTTGGCGCGAGGCACCAGCGCCTCGACGTTCGGCCCGCCCACCATGATGCCGTTGGCACTCACGTCGTACACGTGGTTCCCCTCGACAACGTTCCCGCGGCAGCCGTCGGCCAGCTCGACGCCGGAGCCGCCGAGGTGGGCCAGCACGCCGTCCTCGACGCGGCAGCCCTCGGCGTATCGCATCGACACGGCGGCCGGTATCCGCCCCCAGCGCAGGCCGGCCTGTCCGCTGCTGCCGTAATGACATGCCTGGATGCCCATGTAGCCGTCCGGCGGAAGCTGCCAGTCGGTGTGCATAAACCGCAGCCCGCGGAAACGGACGTTGCGCACCGGCTGCTCGGCCGTGCCGCGGATCTCGACCAGGCGCGTCAGACGCGGAATCACGGCCTTGGTCTGTGCCATGTCCTCATCAAGCAGCGGACGGTAGCTCAAACGCCCGCTCTTGCGGTCGAGGTACCACTCGCCCGGCTGATCGAGCAGCTCCCGGGCGTTCTCGAAGTAGCACCACCGCCCGGGGCTCGGGAAGATGTAGCCCGGCCCGTGCCGGTGCGGCGGGGCCAGCACCGCGGTGTTCTTCGCCGCGTCGATGCTGGCGACCCGTTTGCGGTTGATCGCCCAGTTGCCGGCGATCATCGCCTCGACCTGTTCGGCGTTCTGCCAGTCGCCCGGCAGTCCCGGGGCGAGCGCAATCGCGAAGTGCTTGCGGTCGGGCGCGAAGTCAACGGCTTGCAGTTTCACGCAGTTTGGCTCGGCGTCGAGGTTGGGCGTTCTGGCCCGCACGGCCCGGCGATCGCCGACGTACAGGTTGCGTGGCGACGGGCCGTCGTCCGCCGCTGTCGGCACCTGAACGGTCCACACGCCGCCGTCGCCCTGCTCGAAGCCGTCGAGCTGGCGCCCGCCGCTTAGCACGACCGTCTCGCCGGGATACGCGGCGTAGATCACCGCGTGCTCGGCCGTGCCCGAGTCGGCCGGCTCGAACACCAGCGGCTCGGCCAGCTCGTAGGTCCCCTCGCGCACGAGCACGGTCAAGTCCGCGTCGATTCCCGCGGCCAGGCGCTCGCGCACGGCCTGTTTCGCCCGGGCCAGGGTTGCGAAGGGCTTTGCCGCCGTGCCGGGGTTCGTGTCGCTGCCGTTCTTGGCGACCACGAAGTCGGCGGCCGGCTCCGGCGACGGAGCGGCGAGCCCGGGCACGCACATCCCCAGCGTGAAAAACGCTGCGAAGATCGCGGCCACGGCGAAACGTCGAACTTGGCATGGCATGGCGTCACCTCGGGTGAGTGGAAGGCAACGAAAAAGGGACCTGGTTTGTTTTGTGCGAAGCACCCTTCGGGCCGTTCCGGCAAAATAAACCAGGTCCCTTTCTCGTTGCCGGGCAAGTCGCCCGAATTATCCCCCGTGGGCCGCGGGCGGGCAACCCGCGCCGGCCGAGCCCAGCCGGAACGCCGCCGGCCCGGCCCCGGTCAGGAAAAACGAGGCGGCCGCGGCGTGCTGGGGAAATGCCCGCGTGTAGTCGGCCTGCCAGTCCGCAAGAAAACCGTCGCCGCGTTCCGTTTCGACGAGCGCCCACACGCCGCCGCCGAACCCGGCCCCGAACGCCGAGGCGGCCGCCGCCCCCAAACGCCGGGCCGATGCCGCCAGATAGGCCGTCTCGGGAATCTGGTTGCCCAAGAGCCGCTCGGCCGCCTCCTGTGAGCGATCGACCAGCCGGCCGAACTCCGCCAGGTCGCCCCGTGCCAGGGCGTCGCCCGCCGCGGGAATGACCTCCCGGTTCTCGGTCAGGAAGTGTTCGAGTCGAGCAGTGAGCGCCGCCGGGTCGAACTCGTCGGTCCGTGCCGAACGGAGCAGGTCCGTGAGCCGCTGCGCCGCGTCGGGCTCGGCGGCCAAGGCAGCGGCCAGGCTTTCGTCGTCCCGGCCGGTCTCCCGCCGCCACAGGTCGAGGATCGTGGCGATCAAGCGGGACGCCCGGTTGTATTTCTCCTGCGCCGCGCCGGTCTTCTCGGCCACCACGCCGCAGGCCGCCACGGCGAACGTGCTGCCGGGCGGCAGCGGAATCTCGCGCTCGAAACGCACCGGGCAGTAGGCGTACTGCACGACCCGGCCGGGCCGGGCCAGGAGCAGGGCCGTGTGGTCCTCGCTGCCGCCGAAGGTGCCCACGCCCCGGTCGCCCGCCAGGGGGCCGAACGACTCCCCGTTCTCGATCGTGCCCAGGTACCCGGCCAGGTCGGTGGGCCGTGCCAGGACCTCCTCGTAGAGCGGGTTGCGCGGCAGATCGTTGGCCTCGGCCAGGGCCAGAAACATGGCCACCACGAACGCGCTGGAGCTGCTCATGCCGGCGGCCGGGGGCAGGTCGCTGGCCAGGGCCACGTCCACGCCGCGGCGTGCGCCGGGGAAGTTCCGCGCGATCCGCCGGGCGACGGTCATGGGGTAATTCGACCAATGCCCTGCCCGGGGCGTCAGCTCCGGGTCGAGCCCGAAACGGACCGACTCGCCCAGCACCAGGTCGGCGATGCGGATCTCCGCGTCGGCGCGCCGGCGCACGGCCAGGCAGAAGCCCCGTTCGGCGGCGGCCAACATGCTGCTGCCGCCGGCGTAGTCGGTGTGCTTCCCCAGGACCTCGATGCGGCCGGGGACGAAGAGCGCCGAGAGGTCTTCCGTCGCAGCTTCCCCCTGCACCGCCAGCGCCCCGACGGCCCGGGCCAAGTGCTCGGCCTTCTGCTCGGCCGCCGCGGGACCGAGCCCCTTTTGCTTGAGCGTCTGGCTGATCTCGGCTTGGTCGTCCAGCCGCACGTGGGAACCCGAGTTGCTCATAGCTCCACCTCCGTGCCGGCCAGCCGGGCAGCCACGGCCGCCACGTCCTGGCGCGTGGAAAGGTCCAGCACGGCGGCCCGCACGCGCAGCACGCGAAACCGCTCGCCGAGTTCCCTGATCGCGTAGCGCACCGCGTCGGGGATCTCGTACTCGCCGCGCGTCGAGGGCCCGATCGCCCGGGCGGCCTTGAAGATCGCGGGCGTAAACCGCCAGCAGTTCATGCTCAGCCGGAGCGGACGCGGCAGGCCGGCCAATGTGGCCGCGTCGGGCTTCTCGATAATGTCGGCCAGAAAGCCCTCGGCGTCGATCTTGCCCACGGCGAACTGGCGGAGCCGCTCCGGCGGCACGTTGCCCTCGCGCACCATGCAGTCGTGCTCGAACAGGGCGACGGCCGACCCCGTTTCGGCCCGCAGCTCGCGCAGGGCGTCGGGCGGATAGTAGTTGTCGGAATTGATCACCGCGAACTCTTCGGCGCCGGCGCACGCCTCGGCCGCCAACACCGCGTCGGCCGTGCCCTTGGGCTCGGGCTGCACGGCGAACTCGATCCCGAGGCGTCGGGGCCTCGCTTCGCGCGTGTAGTAGTCGCGCACCGCCTCGTGCTCGGGACCCACGACCAGGCAGGCGCACCGAAACCCGGCGTCGGCCGCGGCGCTCAGCACGTAATCCAGAAACGGCCGTCCCATGGGCATCAGGGCCTTGACCCCGGTGTCGGCCACGGCCGCCTGGCGCTCGTCGAGCGCCGCCGCTCGGTCGGCGCGGCGCATGCGCGTGCCGAGCCCCCGGGCGAGGACCACGAGTTTGTCGGTTTGGCCGTCCATAGAACGTTGCGTTGCGGTGGTCCGGCGTGGTAAGGTGCATTCAGTGTAGCGGCCGGCTGGTGCGTCGGGAAGCCGCGGCGGGCCAGCCCGCCCGCTACACAACCGAAGTGACGTGGAATCTCGGCTCAAGGGGGAGTCTCGCCATGGCAAACTGTATGGTGACTGGAAGTCGTTTGAAGCTCGCGGCCCTGCTCGTCGCGTATCTTCCGCTCGTCGCGGCCGCGGCCGCGGCCGAAGCACCGATCCGCGTGGAGGACGACGCCTCCCTGCGCCGGGCGCTCGGCAATGCCCGGCCGGGGACCCGAATCCTGATCGCCCCGGGCCGCTACCGCCCGGGCGTGTACGTCCACAACCGCCGCGGCACGGCCGAGGCGCCGATCGTCATCGAGGGTGCCGACGAGAACGCCCCGCCCGTGTTCGAGGGCGGCGGCGAGGGCTGGCACCTGGCCGACTGTGCCTACGTCACGTTGCGAAACCTCGTGGTGCGCGGGCCGAGCCAGAACGGGATCAACGTCGACGACGGCGGCACGTTCGACACGCCCGCCCACCACATCGTGCTGGAGGGGCTCCGCGTCGAGAACGTGGGCCCGCGGGGCAACTTCGACGCGATCAAGCTCTCCGGCCTTGACGACTTCGTGGTTCGCAACTGCACCTGCGAGGGCTGGGGCGGCCAGGCCCCTGACATGGTCGGCTGCCATCGCGGGCTGATCGAGGGCTGCCGGTTCGTCGGGCGAGAGGGCTTCTCGCAGAACACCGGCCCGCAAACCAAGGGCGGCTCCTGCGAAATTACCATCCGCCGCTGCCTGTTCCTCGACTGCGCCGACCGGGGCGTGCAAATCGGCGGCTCGACCGGCCTGCGCGTCTTCCGCCCGCAGGACGCCCCCTACGAAGCCAAGGCCGTCACGGTCGAGGGCTGCACGTTCGTCGGCTGCGAGGCCGCGGCGGCCTACGTGGGCGCGGACGGGGCGACGGTCCGCTATTGCACGATCTACCGCCCGCGCAAATGGGTGATTCGCATCCTCCAGGAGACCGTGGGCCCGCGATTCCCCCCCTGCCGCAACGGGCGGTTCGAGCACAACCTGGTCGTTTTCCGCCAGGCCGACGTGCAGACGTTCGTCAACGTCGGGCCGAACACCGCCCCGGAGACGTTCACGTTTGCCGAGAACCTCTGGTACTGCGACGACCGCCCCTCGGCCAGCCGGCCGGAGCTGCCCGCACCCGAGCGCAACGGCCTCTACGGCGTCGATCCCAAGCTGGCCGATCCCGCCAAGCTCGACTTCCGGCCGCAGAACCCAACGGCGGCGAAGTACGGGGCTCACGCTTGGCCCGCAGCAGGCTCGTAGTGACCGCATTCATGCGGTCTTCTGCGACGCTGGGCCGTTGGACCCGATGAATCGGGTCACTACGAACGGGCCCATCGAAGGTCTGCGCGGCCCCGCCTACCGGCGCTCGTCGCCCGTCGGCTCGGCGACCTCGCGGTGCTCGATGTGCGGCTCGGGCACGCCGACCTCGGCGACCATCTCCGGGGCCTGGAGGCGCCGGGGCGAGGTGTCCACGGGCGGCAGCTCTGCCAGCTCGGTCCTTGTGCCGGCGGCACCCAGGTCCTTGAACTTCCGGGCGCTTACGAGCACGCGGGACTCCAGCGAGGCGATCGCTCCGTTGTATGCCTTCACCGCCGCGTCGAGGCTCTTGCCCAGCTTGCCGACGTGCCCGGCTGCGGTGGCGATCCGCTCGTACAGCTCGCGCCCCAGATCGCTGATCCGCTGGGCGTTCTCGGCCAATTGCTCTTGGCGCCAGCCGTAGGCCACCGCCCGCAACAGCGCGATCAGCGTCGTGGGCGTGGCGATGATCACGTTGTGCTCCACGCCCATTTCAATCAGCCCCGGCTCCTGCTGCACCGCGGCACTGAAAAAGACCTCGCCGGGCAGGAACAGCACCACGAACTCCGGGGCCGGATCGAACTGCTCGAAGTAGGACTTCCGGCTCAGGGCGAGGATGTGGTTGCGCACCTGGCGCGCGTGGTCGGCCAGCTTCAGTCGGCGGGTCTCCTCGTCGGGGGCCTCGATCGCCTCGAGATACGCCTCCAGCGGCGTCTTCGAGTCGACCACCACGTTCTTGCGGCCGGGCAAACGCACCAACAGGTCGGGCCGAAGCTGGCCGTCCTCCGTCGAGGCGGTCTGCTGCTCGTAGAAGTCGCAGTGCTCGAGCATCCCCGCCATCTCGACCACCCGCCGGAGCTGGATCTCGCCCCAGCGCCCCCGAGCCTGCGGTTGGCGCAACGCGCGGACCAGGTTCGACGTCTCGCCGCGCAGCTCCTTCTGGGTCTCGGTGAGCGATTTGACTTGCTCGGTGAGCCCGGTGTACGCCTCGACCCGGGCCTTCTCGATGTCCTGAAGCCGGGTCTCGACCTTGCCCAGGGCCTCGCGCACCGGCTTGACCAGCTCGTCGATCGCGGTCTGGCGCTTGTCCAG
>Ga0180438_10006151_pt1 | contig 16359 bp, 11 predicted proteins | sample SS_ome_12_FD_132455 | JGI IMG/M metagenome (GOLD analysis project Ga0180438, IMG submission 132455) | Hypersaline lake sediment archaeal communities from the Salton Sea, California, USA - SS_3_D_2 metaG | ecosystem: Environmental > Aquatic > Non-marine Saline and Alkaline > Hypersaline >...
CCGATCTCCAGGGCATAAGACACGATGTCCCGGGTTTCCCTGCTCGATCCGGACAGGTAGGTTCCCAGTCCGAAAACCGGCATTTCGACACCGTTGTTCAGGAAAACCTTTGTATCGATGGATAGATGATCTTCAGACATCGTCCCCAGCTACCAGCCGATCCCGTAGTCCTCGCCGTAATCGCTGGAACCGCCCCAGAAGGTGCCGTGTTTCCAGTCGAAAAAGATCGCATTCATCGGCCCGGAAGTCAGGCGGCCGTACTCCAGATCGTATCCCATCCGCTCCAGCTTGTTTCTAACCCAATCCGGCACTTTTTCGTTCAACTTAAGCCTTCCGGGTGTGGAGGCATGATCGTCGAAGGAGCTGTACATCTGGTAGCTGACGATGTTAGCCGCTTCGCAGGCCTGCTGGACATTCATCCCGAACTCGACCATATTCAGAAAAAATTGAAGGCAGTTCTGATCCTGGGTATCCCCTCCCTGGATGGAAAAGGAGACGTAGGGCTTCCCATCCTTGAGGGCAATGCTGGGGGTGAGTGTAGCGCGGGGTCTCTTTCCCGGCTCGATGACATTGAAGGGATTTTTTGCCTCATGCAGCACAAAACTCTGGGCCCTCTGGCTCATCCCGATCCCGGTGCGGCCGGCGATACACACGGGGATCCACCCGCCGCTGGGAGTCACCGATACCACCCATCCGCTTTTATCTGCCGCCTGGATGGACGTCGTTCCCGAGGTAAAGGCCTGTTCGATTTCCTCAAGTTGGAGGGGTGTCAATTCTTCAGAAATTTTACTGGCTTTCCATGCATCATGAAAGCCTTTGCGGTAGTGCTGGTAAGGATTTGTCTTCCCCTCGAATGGGTAAGGATCCCCCGGACCGACGGCAGGATCGTTTTTGTTCCAGTCGATCTGCTTGATGCGCTCCCTGGCGTATTCCTTGGAAAGCAGACCCTGGATGGGTTCATCCGGCGGGAAATAGGGATCTCCATAGTAGAAATCCCTGTCGGCATAAGCGAGATTCATCACCTGATACAGAGTATGGATATACCGGGCGCTGTTGTAACCCATGGATTTGAGGTCGAAATTTTCCAGCATGTTCAGCATCTGCAGCAGGACCGGCCCCTGAACCCAGCTGGTCAACTTGTAGACTTCGATATCCCTGTAGGTGGTCTTCACCGGCTCCTCGATATAAACCTTCCACTCGGCGAGATCCTGCACGGTTATTTGCCCACCCTGTTCCTGGCATCCGCGGACAAATTCTGCGGCAATGTCCTCCTTGTAGAACCGGTCATAGGCGGCATAAATGGCTTCCTTCCGGTTTTTCCCTTCAGCCAGGGCTTTTTGCTCCGTTTCGACCAGTTTCTTGAGGGTGTTCATCAGATCGTGCTGCTTGAAGATCTCTCCCGGACGAGGGGCTTCCCACTCTTCGCCGGAGTGCGGGAGAAGGATCTCCTTGGAATAGGGCCACTGCTTGATCCAATCCTTGTCATTCTCGATGTCGTCGGCTCGATCGGTTTCGATGGGATACCCCTCGGCCATCTGGATGGAGGGTTCCAGGACATCCTTGAGGCTCAAGGTACCGTATTCGGCAAGCATGACCATTAGACCGCCAGGGGTCCCGGGTGTTACGGCAGAAAGCGGTCCATAACGGGGGGGATATTCCATGTCTTTTTGTTTGAAAAATTCAGCTGTCGCGCCCGTAGGGGCGACTCCCAGAGCGTTGATGCCGATGACTTTTTTCGTTTGGGGATTGTAGATCAGGGCCTGGGTTTCCCCTCCCCAACTGAGAACATCGTACATGGTGCAGGTAGCGCCCAACATGGCACAGGCCGCATCCACCGCGTTTCCGCCTTTGCTGAAAATCATGGCCCCTGCTGTGGCAGCCAGAGGCTTTCCGGTTATGGCCACCCAGTGTCTGCCGTGAATCACCGGCTTAACTGTGCTCTGGGCTTGCATTCCGGTGACGGCAAAAAGGAAAACCAACGCCGTCAGGAAAAATTTCCGATCCTTAGAATAGAATTTTTGCAAGATCATCTCCTCACTCCTCTTTAGTCCAAACCTTATCGCCGAAGTCTATCCCGAAACGGGGGTCTGTCAGTAATCGCCAAAAGTCAGGCTTTTTTTTAAAGATCCGGATCCCGCAGCTCCCGTCTGAGCTCTGTCAGCCGTTCCCGAAGCTGGGCTACGGTGCTTTCGAATGCGGGATTACCATACAGATTATTCATTTCTTCCGGGTCGTTCTGGATATCGTACAGTTCGAATTCCTCGGGTTCTTCGAAATAATGGATGTACTTCCAGCGCCTGGTCCGGATGCCCCGATTTTTCCGGACGCTGTGTACTGCCGGGTACTCATAATATTCGTACAGGAAATCCTTTCGCCAAGGAACGCTTTTGCCTTCGAGGAAAGATTTTGCGCTTTTTCCATCCATATCCGCAGCGACTTCTATCCCCGCAAGATCGAGGATGGTGGGCGCCACATCTACGTTCAGGACCATCTCGGAATTGGTTGTACCCGGCCTTCCCATCTTGGGATACCGCACGAGCAAAGGAACACGGATAGAAGGTTCGTACATCAGCCTTTTATCGAAAAAATGATGTTCCCCAAGGAAAAATCCATTATCCCCGCTGTAGATCACGACCGTATCTTTCGTGAGCCCGCGCTTATCCAGAGTATCCAGCACCCGCCCCACGTTTTCATCAACACCAACAAGGGTCCGGTAATAATTCCTGAGGAACGTATCCAGATCCGGGACATCGTCGAAATCGCCGATCCTCATATCGGTATTTTTGACCGCTTCCGGTCTTCCTTCGTAGTCATCGTGGAACGTGGAGGGCTCGGGCATTTTCATGTCTTCGTACAGGTTTTCAAAGCGCTTGGCAGCCAACCAGCTCCTGTGGGGAGCCTTGAACCACAGGAGCAAACAAAAGGGCTTCTCATGGTCCTTTTCCAGAAATTTTATGGCATGATCGGCCAGAATATCCGTCACATGTCCCTCGTATTCTTTGTCCGGTCCGAAATTTTCGGAAATGATGGGGTTGTGATACCGGCCCTGTCCCTTGAACCCGAAGGTGTAATCGAATCCTCTCCCCGTTCCCAGATCCGTGTTGTGCCATTTCCCGACAAAAGCTGTTTCGTATCCCGCGTCTTTGAGCAGCTCCGGAAAGGTCTTTTGGTCCATGGAAAGCTCCCCCCCATTCCTCCGGACACCATGATTGTGGACATATTTTCCGGTGAGGAAGGAGGCCCTGCTCGGCCCGCAGAGAGAGGTCGTCACGAACATATTTTCAAAACGGATCCCTTCGGCGGCAATCCTGTCCATATTGGGAGTTTTGAGAACGGGATTCCCCGCGCAGCTCATCCCATCCCATCTCTGGTCATCGGTCATAAAAAAAACAAAATTGGGCCTCTTCCCTCCCCTCGCACAAGACTGTGGTCCCAAAGCCAAAGCGGTCCCCAACAATCCGGCCGAGGAAACCTTGATAAAATCGCGTCTGGAAATTTTTTCCACGGAAAACCTCCTCAATTCAAGGTCAGAAATGATTTACTTAGAGCGCATCCCGCTGAGTGCACGTGCCGGAAGCATGATGATGGCCTTGAATAACTTGAAAACAGCATCCACGGTGATTCCGGCAAGACGAAACGGAAGGAGAAGAAGCCATACAAACGGATAAAGGATCAAGGCTAAAAGAGCGAGGGGCCAGCAAAGCACCAGCAGAATCAGCCAGAGAAAAAATTTTGCCATCGCAGACATTCCTCTGCCTCTTTATTTATCACAAGACACGGACAAATTTCTATCATTATCTTGAACTCGAACTATCAAGGCGGGTCGATTATTCCGATTAGGAATGCTATCGCTTCCTACAGAGAATCAACGAGCCGAAAGAGAGACCGTGCGAGTCCGATTCATCATGTCTGTAAGGGACTATCTTATTCGCGAAATCCGGCCAGAATGTTTCAAGCCCTTTTTTCTTGACTATTGCGGAACGGGGAATATAAAATTGCCACGTATAAAATGCAGCTTCAGATCGGAATCATCCTCGCCGTCATGATTGCGGCCTATGCTCTGGCCAAAGCAAATAAGTTATCGGTCGAGATCAGCATGCTTGCGGCTGCGGTTGCCGGAGGGGTCGCAGGGATCTTCGTTCGCACGCCACCGCCCGGACAACTGGTCCGCCATCTTATAGAGGGATCCTTCACTTATCTGGATGTCATCCTCGTATTTTCCACAGCCACCATATTTATGGCCATCGTCAATGAATCCGGAGGGGTGAACTATGTCGTGCGGGTGACCATCAAATATTTCTATAACCTGCGCATCGTGGCTCTGCTCCTCTTGATGTTCATCATCCTTATCCCCGGAGCCTTGACAGGCGCGGGAAGCGTCTCCCTGCTGGTTGTGGGCGCCCCGACGGCCCTGGCTCTGGGATATCTGGGAATACCCAACCGGAAAGTGGCCGCAATATTGTTCATCATCGCGGGCTTGAGTGCCGCTGCCCCGCCGGTCAACATCTGGGCCATGATCACCTGCGCCGGGACCGCTATCCCCTACGTCGGATTCGAGCTTCCCCTGGCCATTCCCGTACTCGTGCTGGGGATATTCACCATGCTCACCCTGGGGTGGAAGAGGGAAAGCCGGATGGACCGGGAAGAGGTGCTGCAAGAAATGCCCGACGTCCCGGCAAAGATGAGCTGGTGGCGGGTTCTTCTCCCTTTTCTCGTCTTTTTCGGATCGGTCATCGCCTACCGCATCTGGCCTTTCGACGTCCCGATCCTGGGCCTTCCGCTCCAGTTCACAGCAGCAGCCCTTGTTGCCTGGTTGCTGAGCCCCAAAAGGATCAACATCCTCAAGCTTTCCAGCGACACCATGAGGAGACTTCTCCCGCTGCTGGCCACCATGGTGGTGGTCGGGATGCTGCAACAGATCATGACCGTCACAGGAGTCCGGGGGATGCTCTCTTATATCGTTATCAGCACACCCCTTATCCTGTTGTTTATTTTGCTGGCCATCGTGATCCCTGTCTCTGAAGGCGTTCTGACTTATGGCGCAGCCGCCATTCTGGGGATTCCCTTGATCTGGTTTCTGGATTCCATAGGGCTTCATGCCACGGTGGCCCTTTCGGGATTGAGTTTGTTATGGCCTCTGGGCGATGGGCTGCCTCCCACTGCCCTGATTGGCCGGCTCAGCGTGATGGTATCCCGATACAAAGGCAGCTACTGGTCCTTTTTGAAAAGCACCTGGCTTCCCTGGATCGTGATTACGGTCGTGGGAATCCTGATGGTCGTCTTCAGCGCCAAGCTGGACTTTCTCGTCAGATGGAGCATGTGATACGGAGGGAATGACATGCCTTTGATCATGATCATCTACTATGGGATATGCGTGTATCTGATCGCCTTCTTGTTCTGGAATTTCATCAAGGAGAAAAAGAGCGTGAACGACATGCTCCTGTATTTGCTGGTTTTGATACCGCTCATCCTGCGGGTGCTTCGGGTGAAATGATGAAGGGAAAAGACATGCCGCGAATTCAGATGATAAAAATTTTACTCCTGGTCGTGGTTGCGGTCGCGATGATCAACGGAGGACTGGAGCTCTACAAGCACCGGCATTTTCAGCTTCCCTTGGTGGCAGGGCCCGGTGTCACAAAAGTCAAAAAACTCAGCGAATACTGCGAAGGCATCGCCGGCACCATGGCCGACACCTCCGTGTTTTTCCTCGAAGGCAGGGAACCGGGCGGGAAAATACTGATCCTTGCCAACACCCACTCGAACGAACCGGCCGCTCTGCTCGCAACGCTGATATTCATGGAAAATGCCGTGGTAGAAAAAGGGACCCTCATTCTCATCCCCCAGTTCAACCACAGCGGCAGCCGGAACACGCGCCCGGGGGACGGCTATCCCCTTTATTTCGAGATCCCCACCGATTGGGGAAGCAAGAAATTTCGGATGGGAAACCGGGATGCCTCCTGGCTGGACCAGTGGCCAGACCCCGATGTGTATGTCCACTATCCCGACAGGCAGCTCCTCTCGTTTATCGATACGCGCAACACCAACCGCACTTGGCCGGGCCGGCCCGAGGGCCCCCTGATGGAAAGGGTGACCTACGCGGCGATGCAGATCATAAGAAACGAAAAGGTCGACGTCGTGGTGGATGTCCATGGAGCAGAGACCATGTTTCCGGTCACGAACTGCATCGTGGCGCCGGAAAAATCCATGAGAATCGCCACGATGACCACCCTGACCGTGAAAGCCCAGGAAAAATTCGACAACCATGTCGAGCCCTCGCCGTCCGGATTCAGAGGGCTTTCCCATCGTGAGATCGGGGATCATTCCGATGCCATGCCCTTCCTTCTGGAAGCCCCGATTCCTTTTCTCGACCAGCCTACAGGCCCGAAAACCGTGGACCTGCTTCTGGACGGAAAAGACCCCTTCCTGCTGAGCCTTTCGAAAAAAGGCAAGCTCTTCGTGCCCTATGACGAAACAGGCTGGCCTATAGCAAAACGTGTGGGACAGCACTGTTCCGTGATACAGGAGCTGATGCGGCAGTACACCAGAAAATTCCCTGAAAAAAGCATGGCTGTCCGCAATGTGCCGAAATACGCCGATGTGGTTGCGAACGGCGTGGGGTTCTATTTCCACGACCCCGAAAAAACGGACAAAAAGAGCATTTATTTTAACTGAGGGAAAATACGGCTTTTTGAGTCTTTTCTCGAAGATTCTCAGGAGACAAGATGCCGAACAGGAAAAAAATCGCCGCAGCCGGGACACTGATGGCTGTCCTTTCGATAGCTGTAGGCTTAGGGATTTATTTGAATTCCAAAGGCAAACCGGTTGACCCGATCCTATTCGATCCGCCAAAAAACTGCACGGTCATCGTAGTCGGAAAGCAGGCTTCGGTGGACGGGTCTGTCATGACCTCCCAGACAGCGGACTGCGGGGTGTGTGACTGGACCTGGCACTATGTTCCAGCCGCAGACTACGAGCCCGGCTCAACGCGCAAAATCTATGTCATCGATCAGATGAAAACCTATCCCCCGGATGTCGGAACTAAATGGGACATGCTCGGGGAAAACGAAACAGGGCTGGAAATCCCGCAAGTCCAGCACACCAATGCCTATTTCCACAGTGTCTTCGGCTACTTGAACGACCGGCAGCTCGCCATCGCCGAATCTTCGATCAGTATCCGAAGGGAGATGAACAACACCACACCGACGCCCAAAATGAATGTCACCATGTTGACCCTGCTGGCCATGGAACGGTGCCAAACGGCCCGGGAGGCGATAAAACTTATGGGCTCTTTGGCCGAAGAATACGGATACGGACATGTGGATTCCGGTGAAATGCTGGCTGTGGCAGACCCGGAGGAAGTGTGGATCTTCGAGGTCCTGCCTGTAGGACCGCTGTGGACGCCGAAAAGCGGCAAGCCCGGCGCCCTGTGGTGCGCCCAGAGAGTGCCGGACGACCATGTGAGTGTCTGTCCCAACGAGTCCCGGATCGGAGAGATAGACCTGGATGATCCCGATCAATTCATGGCCTCTCCGAATGCGGTTTTCTACGCCGTGGAAAAAGGCTACTATGATCCTTCGGGCGTGGAACCGTTCAACTGGAAAAAAGCCTACTCCGTCTCCAATGACAGCGCCACCGGTTCCCGAGGGTGGAGCGCCCGACTCTGGCGCTTTCTTGACCTGGTTTCCCCCTCTCGAGGATTCGATCCGGACACACCGAACAAGGACCTGCCGTTTTCCGTTAAACCGGACAAAAAATTATCCGCTGCGGATGTCATGCGTCTGACCCGGGACAAATACGAGGATTCCCAATTCGACCTGCGATACACCATGCAGGCCGGGCCCTTCTCCAACCCGAATTATCTGACAAGGCCTTATAACTTCGAAGGCAGGCGCTATAACTCAAAAAGATTCATCAGCGACAACAGGGCCGAATACGTGACCGTCACGCAGTCGAGAGGCTGGCTGCCCGGACCGATAGGAGGTATCCTGTGGCTGGCCCTCGGGGCGCAGGACACATCCTGCTTCATGCCTCTTTATATCGGGATGGATCGGCTCCCCTACTCCTTCACTATCGGAGACCACTGGGAATTCAACAGAGAATCGGCCAGGTGGGCGTTCGACTATGTCGACTTCCACGCCCAGGTAGCTTATAATTTGGCCATTCAGGATGTCCGCCTAGCCCAGGATAAATGGGAGAGCAAGGCGATGGCCGAAGTTTCGGCCATCGATGGAATAGCCCGGGATTTGTATGAGAAAGACCCTGAACGGGCCGTGGCATTTCTGACCGACTACTGCAATGGGAATGCCGAAAGCGTCGTGGATGCGTGGTGGGAACTGGGAGATCGACTGCTCGTCAAATACAACAAAGTCTTCATCTACGAAACGGAGACAAGGGAAAAAATAACGATCGCATATCCCGATTGGTGGCTGAAGAAAATTATCGAATATGATAAATTGGAGCCCCAGGAAGAATGAAAAATTGCTGATAGGAGGAGGATGGTGAAGAGAAAAAAGAAAATATTGGTAGCCGGAACCGTTGTCATCCCATTGCTGGCAGCGAGTCTGGTGGTGTTCTTTGCGGCAAAGGACAAAAGCCCTGACACGCCGTGGCCTGTAAGCCTTGCCGAAGGGTGCACGGTGATCATCGTCGGCAAAGATGCGTCGGTCGATGGTTCGGTCATGACGACCCACACCTGCGATTGCGGGAATTGCGACTGGACGTGGCGGTATGTCCCGTCAGCCGAACACGAAGCGGGCGCAACGCGAATGATCTACCACATCGACCAATTCAAAACATGGCCGCCGTCAGAGGGCCTCAAATGGGATATATTCCATAGAGATAGCTTCACGGGGGTCGAAATTCCCCAACCGTCACGGACCTACGCCTATATCCACGGGATGTTCGGGTACATGAACGAACATCAGCTGGCCATCGGAGAATCGACGATCGGAGGCCGCCGCGAAATGATGAATCCCACGCCAGCGCCGGCGTTCGATATCACATCGCTGACACTGGTCGCCATGGAACAGTGCAAAACGGCCAGGGAAGCCATCCGGCTCATGGGGTCGCTCGGAGAAAAGTACGGTTACGGGCACACCGATTCCGGGGAGATGCTGGCCGTTGCCGATCCCGATGAGGTCTGGATCTTCGAAATCATGCCGGTTGGTCCGCTTTGGTCGCCCAAGACCGGGAAACCCGGCGCGGTCTGGTGCGCTCAGAGAGTGCCGGACGACCATGTGAGCGTCTGCCCGAACGAATCCCGTATCGGTGAGATCGACCTGGCCAATCCCGATTTTTTCATGGCCTCGCCCAATGTCATCTCCTACGCGGTCGACAAGGGTTATTACGATCCGGCCGGCGGGGAGCCCTTCAACTGGAAAAAGACATATCTCCCCGAAGAAGGAAGCGCGACGAGCACCAGGGGATGGCTCGCACGGACATGGCGCTTTTTCGACCTTGTCGCCCCATCCCAAAAATTCAGCCCTGATATTCCGCTTCAGGACCTTCCTTTTTCCGTCAAGCCGGAGAAAAAATTATCCGCAGCGGATGTCATCGCGCTCACGCGGGACAAGTTCGAGGGTTCCCGATTCGACTTGAGATACACCATGCAGGCAGGCCCCTTTTCCAATCCGAATTACCTGACCAGGCCCTACGACTTCGAGGAAATGCGCTACAACACAAAACGGTTCATCAGCGACAACAGGGCCGAATACGTGACCGTCACGCAGTCGAGAGGCTGGCTGCCTAATCCGGTCGGGGGAATCGTGTGGCTGGCTTTCGGGGCACAAGACACGTCCTGTTTTATGCCGCTTTATGCGGGGATAGACCGGATCCCCCGGTCTTTCGAGATAGGAGATCACTGGGAATTAAACAGAGAATCGGCCAGGTGGGCGTTCGATTATGTGGACTTTCACACGAACGTCGCCTATTCTCTGGCGATACAGGACGTGCGAAAAGCCCAGGAAAAGTGGGAGGGAGCCGCCATGGCAAAGGTCGCGACCATCGACAAGATCGCCAGCGAGCTTCACAACACCGACCCTGCCCGGGCCGTAGAATTCCTGACCGATTACTGCATGAACAATGCCAACAGTGTCGTGGATGCCTGGTGGGAACTGGGTGACCAGCTTCTCGTCAAATACAACAAAGTGTTTATCTATGATACGGAAACAAGGGAAAAAATAACGATCGCATATCCCGATTGGTGGCTCAAAAAGATCATAGAATACGATAAGTTAGAGCCCCAGGAAAAGGAGGACGGGAACTGATCGTCGCTTTTAAAAAAGAATAAGGAGAATTCATAAAATGAGAATGGCAAAAAACCAGGGCTTTATCATTCCGATCCTTTTCTCTCTGGTATCCCTCTTCTGCACATTCGCTCTTGCCCAGACTGACATACCCAAAAGCAGCCTGCCCGTGATCACGACATCTGCCGGACAAAGCGCGGATGTCGAAACCCTGAATGTCATCTGCGAGGAAGCCGGCGTGGCGTACGATTATTGCGATGTGCCGACCGCGGATCTTATCAAGGCGGGCGTGGGTTTGGCCGATAAGGAATCCGGCCCCGGATTCCATGTCGAAGTGAACACAGACCTGGCCGCTTATCCCAAAGGCACGCCCTATAAGACCATCATCTTCGCAATAGGAGCCAGCCTGAAAGGGATGGGAGCTTCGGGTTTGACCGTGGATGCCGAAGTAAAGCGCCTGCAAGAAATCATCGAATTTTGCAAACAGGAAAAGATCTTCATCATCGCCATGCATGCGGCCGGGACATCCGGACGAGGTGCCCCAGGAAGCGACAACGAAAAGATGATCGATGCCGTGGCGCCCTATGCCGACTACATCATCGTGGTGGCCGACAGCAACAAAGACAAGCGCTTCGACAGCATCGCAAAAGACAAGGGCATCCCGATATCCCAAGTGGAATACGCCCTGGAGATCGTGGACCTCATCAAACAGGTCTTCGAATGAGTCAGGCCGGCTGACCGTTCTGTGCTTCGAGCTTTCTGGCCGTGCTCCGGATCAGCTCGAAAGCCTTTGCGACATCCGGCTCATGCGTGCGGAAGCCCAGAATACAGATGCGAATGACGAATTCCCTGTCCAGCAAGGTCGAGGATAGATAGAGCTTTTTGCTCTCGATGATCGCCTTGATGAGTTTCCGGTTGAAGACATCAAGGTCTCCTGTCTTCGGACGATAGCGGAAGGCAAAAGCGGAGAGTTCCGGCCGGGAGATACACTCGAATCCCGGCTCCTCGCTCAAGCGCCGGTAGATCCATTGCGTCAACCGGAGTTTTTCCGAAAGGTTCTCCTGGAATGCCCGGACACCGAAAAACTTCAAAGGAAGCCACACCCGGAGCCCGCGGAAGGACCGGGTCAACTCGGGCGAATAATCGGCGGAATCCCATTCTCCCTCAGGGACAGGATGATCCTGAATGTAATCGGCCCCCATGACATGCGCCCTGCGGAGGAGTTCCCCTTCTCTGACCAGAAGGCTTCCCGTGCCGTAGGGAACGAATAACCCCTTGTGCGGATCGAGAACCACAGAATCGGACCTCTCGAGCCCGTCCAGCACCCTCCGGCCATCCTCGCAAAGCCGGAAGAATCCTCCATAGGCCGCATCGATGTGATACCACAGCCCGAACTTCCTCGCGACTTCTCCCAATTCTATCAATGGGTCGACAGCGCCCGTATTGGTCGTTCCCGCATTTCCCACAAGGAAAAAAGGCTTCAGCCCTTTTTCCCTGTCCTCCTTGATGGCTTTTTCGAAATAATCGGGAACAGCCCGGAAATGGTCATCCACGTCCAGCATCCGGATATTAATTTGCGGAATTCCGGCGAGACTTGCCGCCTTAGTCACGCAGTGATGGGTCTGATTGGACATATAGATCGTCCCCTTGCTCAAGTCGTCCCCCAACAGGTGCCTCCGCGCCGTGACGACTGCGCTGAAATTAGCAAGGGATCCTCCTGAAGTCAGGATGCCCCGAGCCGTCTCGGGATATCCCATCCACTGGACGAACCAATCCAAAACCACCTTTTCCAGGCGTGCCAAAGCCGGGGCTGCAAAACTGACCCCGACATAACGGTTGGTAGCAGCGGCGATAAAGTCCGCAACGGCCGAAGGATACAGGCCTCCGGCCGGAATATACCCCATAAATGAGGGATGCGGATGGGTCATCGAGGCCGGGATCGCTTTCTTCATCAGAAAATCGAGGATCGGCTCAAAATCCATCCCTTCTTCCGGAGGAGGCTCGGAGAGAAGCCCGGCGATGTCGGGAAATCGATCCAGATCATTGCAGGAGGAGGCCGGCAGTTCGGAGATGTGGTCCACGACGGCCTTCAAGGCCGCCTCCCCCATCCGAAGCATCTCTTCGGACGTAAGTTCCAAATTCGTGATTTTCATGGCAGTTCTCCTCTCAATCAAATCATACCAGTCTTTAACGGGAATGAAAATAAATAGGTTCTCTTCCATTTTGTGCGGGAGATAACGATAAAAAGACGGGTGATGCGGCTGGAGGGGCCCCCAGCCCGCCCACAGCGAAAGGGTGCCCACTGGGGGATGGGTGGAGCGAGGACGGGCCGGGGCAGGAAGCCGTGACAGGACCCGTCATTATCCATTGGTAAAAAACCCACACAAAATGGAAGAGGTCCAATAAAAAAAATGCCTTGGGATATAACGCCGTTATCTTGTATCATAGCTTGTTGGAAACGAAATACGGGAAGTGGAATAAAGCTAGCATGAGACCACCGAATAAAAAATATATCCTTGCCCTTCTTATCGTTTTGTCGGTTTTTTCCATAAAAACAGGCCTCCCCTCTGCGGAAAGGCCGATCCAGGATCAGTCCCTCCAGCAGGAAGCGATCGCGATCAATGTCGAAGTCCCCGTTAGAGTCTTTAAAAGGGACACCTTTATAGACGATCTATCCATGGATGATTTTGAGCTTTATGAAGACGGGATCCTTCAGACCATCGAGGCCGTTTATCTGATCAAAAAAAAGTCGATCGAAAAAGAAGAGAGCACGAGGGATACAGAGGATGCGAGAAAGATATACCGGCCCGAAGTCTCCCGCTATTTCGTCTTTATCTTCGCGGTCTATGAATATCTCCCTAGAATCCAGGAGATCCTCGATTATTTTTTCGCGAACGTTTATCTCCCGGGAGATTCCCTGAATGTCGCCACCCCGGTCAAAACTTACAATTTAAACCCCAAAGCCATCGCCGACAATATCTCCGGCGAAGAGATTAAAAAAAGAATGAACCTTATTTTGCAGAGAGACATCCGAGTCGCTAACGGCACGTATCACACCTTGATGCGAGATCTGGAAGGATTCGCCCTCGAATCGGATGCGGAGAACTACATCCGAACTCTGCAGGAACTCCTCCAATTCCGTTATGTGGATCTCCAAATCATGGAGAGATTTGCCGATTACCTGAAGGCCGTGGACGGGCAAAAACATGTTTTTCTCCTGTACCAGCAGGAGAACATTCCCCTCATCGGTGAATTTATCGATATGACCAGTCCTGACATAGAAATCTATGATCCGACAAGGCCGGAAGGTTTGACCATCGCGTCACAGAGCTACATCACGGATATTCTTCAAAGCGCTACGTTCAACACCGAAAAGATCAAGAATCTCTTTGCTGATTCTTCCATCGCCGCTCACTTTTTATATATCACAAAACCCTTGATAAATAATTTGGATATCGAACGGCAAGGTTCCCAGAGAGGATTGCGGCACAGGGCTATCACCGAGGATGTCTACAATGCTTTCTTGAGGATCGCGAAAGACACTGGCGGCATTACAGAAAGCTCTGCCAATGCCTCCAGTGCATTTCAAAAAGCGGCCTTTGCGTCGGAGAATTACTATCTTTTGTATTACACTCCGAAAGACTACAAAACCGACGGGAAATTCAAGACGATCGAAGTCAAAGTCAAAAGGCAGAATTACCGGATCAATCACCGTGCTGGATATATCGCTGACTGAATAGCTTAAGTTATTTCGGGATTTGGCATAAATTCGCTGTCAGGGAGAATCGATATGTCTGATAACCGTTCCGTTTTGAAGCGAGTGTCTGTGATCGTCTTTATGGGAATATTCTTTGTTTTCGGCCTGACTCAGGGATTTGCCCAAGAAGCTGTCCCTCGATCCCAGTATCTTGATTATGCCCGGAAAGCAGCGGATCACACCTGGCAGAATTATGAAGATCTCATCGAGCGCTGGAAAGAAGGCTTCGATCCCGAAAGTGTGTTCGGCTATCGTCCTCCCGGCGGCTTACTGGAAATGGCCGTCATTTATGCCCACCTATACCGGATGGAAAAAAATCCGGATTTCGCCGAGCGTTCGAAAAAAATACTCCTCACCTACCCCGATTACAGAACCGCCTATCCCGAATGGGCGAAAGCCAAACGCCCGGACTACGAAGACGGCGTCCCGATGCTCCCGGATTTTTTTACGGTGATGCGCTACTTGAGGGCTTATGACAGCCTGAAAAGGGCCGGGGTTTTGAGCGAAGAAGAAAATCGACAAATCCGGGAGGAGATCGTTCACAGCATGGCGTATGTTCTCGGGACCCAGGAATGGGGCCCGATGAACCGCACAGCACTCCGCGCCGAATCTCTGGCATGGGCGGTGCAGGCTCTCCCCGACCATCCGGAAACCGAAAAATGGGAGATGCAGCGAAAGGCCCTTGGAGACGACAACTGGGGAAACTGGCAGATCGAGGATGCCACCATCTACCACGGCGTGTGGCTGTATGCCCTTCTGGGCTATGCGGATGCCATGGGCCGATTGGACGAACTCCTGGACACGCCGGAAATGTATTACTACGCCCACTATTTTCTTCACCTGATGTGTCCGGCCGGGATGATCCCCGATTTCGGAGACGCCAACTGGATGTCCAATTGGCCGCGTTTCCTGGTCTATTTCGAAGCGGCGGCGAATCATTATAAAGACCCCGAACTGAAATGGGCTGCCTCTACGATCGCGCAAAAATTCGTCGATTTCGATAAGCCGGAAAATATCGGCCTTGCATACAATTTTTTGGATTGCTATCTCTGGGGGACGGACAGCATCGATGCCATGCCACCCAATACTCTTTCCGAAGAAGTGATGGAGGATGTGCAGGGTAAAAAGATCGTTTTCCGAAATGGCTGGACTCCCAAATCCAGCTTTCTCCTCTTGAACTACAGGGACGAGGGCGACGGAGGGCTGAACTTCCGGGATTATTTGAGGGATACCATCCCCGTGGAAGAAGAAAAAATGACTCACGGGCATGCCGACGAGAACAGCATCGTGCTGCTGATGTCCGGAGGCTCGGTCCTCCTTCATGACGGGGGGTACCGCGACTACATGCCCAGCGGTCCCTATGGTGCCTACCGCCAGGATTATTTCCACAACCGCCTTTGTGTGAGGCCGGAAAAGATCTGGATGGGCCAGAAACAAGGGGAATTCCGGTACAGCATCAGGGATGCGGTCCCGGGACAGAACATCCTGGACTTTCTCCATAATGCCGGGTCCTACCGCAGGGTCCGCACGCAGAAAGTGGACTTCCTGACACTGGACGATTTCGATTACAGCAGGACGAGGCTTCTGGACGAGAGCATGGGTTATGAATGGGACCGGGTGATCGTTCATATCAAGTCCCCTGAGATGTTCGTGATATTCGATATCTTCAAAAGCCGGAAGGAAGACTATTTCACCCTGGCCAATCTTTGGCACACGCGCAAAATCGTAACCCAGGGGGAACACTGGTATGATACGGTTTATGACAGGATCCAGAACGAGAACTTATCCACGGATAAGCACCTGCTGATCGTGTTCCCCATGACCCATTTCAGGTTGGAGGGAACGGAACAGGAATCACGGCACTACCAAGAGGAAATCCTGATCCACCAAACGGCCGCCCAACATTTCGAATTTGGGGAGACGACGGGTTTCATGACCGTCTTGATCCCCCACCCCCAAGATGAACCCCCGAACAAATGGCTGGACAAAATCCGTCTCATCCAGGCCGAACCCAGCCGGGCCGGCCTTGGTGTTGAGATCGATTTGGGAAAAGGAAAGATCGTCATCGGGGTAAAAAACGACCTGCGCATGGATATGGCCCGCGACTGGCGGCGCCCGCGCTACACTTACGAGGCAGGCCGGATCGGATTCGGGGATTTCGAAACCAACGGGGATTTCCTGTTTGCATCCATCGGCGGGTCTAAACTCGCTTACACCATCGTCAACCTGACGAAAGCTTTTTACAAGGATAAACCCCTGATCCAGGCCAAGTCCTCCTTTTACGGATTGGCCTTCGATGCAACCCCGGATAAAGGCGGACTGGGGAAACTGCGGTACTGGAGAGATGTGGTCGACATC
>Ga0180438_10006152_pt1 | contig 16358 bp, 14 predicted proteins | sample SS_ome_12_FD_132455 | JGI IMG/M metagenome (GOLD analysis project Ga0180438, IMG submission 132455) | Hypersaline lake sediment archaeal communities from the Salton Sea, California, USA - SS_3_D_2 metaG | ecosystem: Environmental > Aquatic > Non-marine Saline and Alkaline > Hypersaline >...
GACCTCGCGTAGCGACGAACGTGAACCACCACGGGGCAAGCCCGTGGCATCGGCCGGGGCGGCGCGACCTTGTACCCGTTGCCGGGATTAGCTACTCTGGGGGAGGTGCCACCGCACCCGGCCGGTTGGTGCCGGCTTGAAGCCCGCAGCTCGGAAGCGCCATGTCTCAGCCCCCCACGGTCAAACCGACCCACAAGCCCGTCAAGCAGTACTACGAAGCCCTGGCCGGCTTCGCTGCCCAGGGGGTGGGGCACGAAATGGCCGTGCGCTCGGCCTTCCAGCACCTCCTGGAGGAGACGGGCCGCAAGGCCGGCTGGACGCTGATCCCGGAGCTTTCCGTCGAGGGGCGCAAGGGCACGGTCCGGCCCGACGGCACGTTCCGCGACGACTTCCAGATGCGCCGCGCCTACTGGGAGGCCAAGGACACGGCCGACGACCTGGAAGCGGAGGTCCGCAAGAAGATCGCCCGGGGGTATCCGCTCACCAACACCATTTTCGAGGACACGCGCGAGGGCCTGCTGTACCAGAACGGGCAGCTCGCCATGCGGGCCGACCTGACAGAGCCGGCGCAGCTCTGCGACCTGTTAAACGCCCTGTTCTCGTTCACCGAGCCGGCCCACGAGGACTTCGACAAGGCCATCGACGAGTTCTCCGAGCGGGTGCCCGAGCTTGCCCGGGGGCTGGTGGCCAAGATCGAGGAGGCGCACCGCGAGAACAGGCCGTTTCAGAAGGCGTTTGCCGACTTCTTCGAGGTCTGCCGGGTGTCGCTCAACCCGAACCTCAGCCAGGCGGCCGTCGACGAGATGCTCGTCCAGCACCTCTTGACCGAGCGGCTCATCCGCACGATCTTCGACCGCCAGGACTTCGTGCGCCGCAACGTGATCGCGGCCGAGGTCGAGAAGGTCGTCGACGCCCTGGTGAGCCGCTCGTTCAGCCGGCACGAGTTCCTCAAGTCGCTCGACCGGTTCTACCTGGCCATCGAGGAGGCGGCCGGCACGATCGGCGACTTCTCCGAGAAGCAGCACTTCTTGAACAGCATCTACGAGCGGTTCTTCCAGGGCTACTCGGTCAAGGTGGCCGACACGATGGGCATCGTCTACACGCCCCAGGAGATCGTCGACTTCATGTGCGCCAGCGTCGAGGAGGTCCTCCGCGACGAGTTCGGCAAGGACCTGGGCTCGCCGGGCGTGAACATCCTCGACCCCTGCACGGGCACGGGCAACTTCCTGGTGAACCTCATCCGCCGCATCCCCAAGCGCCACCTCCGGCGGGTCTACCACGAGCAGCTCTTCGCCAATGAAGTCATGCTCATGCCCTACTACATCGCCGCGCTCAATATCGAGCACGCCTACTACGAGCGCACGGGCGAATACGAGCCGTTCGAGGGGCTGTGCTTCGTCGATACGCTCGACCTGGCGGAGGCGAAGCAGGGGGAGTTCGCGTTTATGAGCGAGGAGAATACGGAGAGGGTTGAGCGGCAGAAGGGTGCAGAGATTACGGTGATCATCGGAAATCCGCCGTACAATGTTGGGCAACTTAACGAAAACGACAATAACAAGAACCGCAAGTACGACGTCATCGACGGCCGAATTCGTGAATCGTACGCCAGTGCGTCATCGGCGACCAACAAGAACAAGCTCTGGGATATGTATGTGAAGTTCTTCCGTTGGGCCGTTGATCGGCTACAGGGACGTGACGGAATCGTATGCTTCGTCTCGAACAACAGCTTCCTCGATACGATTGCCTTCGACGGAATGCGCAGACACATGCTTCTTGATTTCAGCCGAATCTACCACGTTGATTTGCACGGTAATGTTCGGAGGAATCCGAAACTGAGCGGTACCACCCACAATGTATTCGGAATTCAAGTTGGGGTAGGGATTACGGTTGCCGTGCGGCGTGGCGCGACTCGTGAGAATTGCGTGAGGTACCACCGCGTGCCGGAGGACTGGCGTAAGGAAACCAAACTGCTGTTCCTTCAGCAAAAAGACAACGTGACGGCAGTAGACTGGGCGCAACTCGTTCCGGACCCGCAGGACAACTGGGTCCAACCTGGCGAGAGTGACGTTTACGCAAAGTTTCTATCAATCGGGAGTCCGGCCGCGAAGCGTGCCCCGGAGGTCGAACCTGACGCTCTGTTTTCCGTCACGTCAATGGGAATTCAGACGAACAAAGACACATGGCTGTATGACTTCCAGAGGAGAGCTTTGGAAGAGCGAGTGCCGCGATTCATTGAGACATACAACTCGGAAATCGATCGATGGAAGCGTGCCGGTCGACCAAAAGATATCGATTCGTTCGTTATCGCGGACGTAGCGAGGATTAAATGGTGTAGTCGCTTGAAGGAAAACCTCGCCAGGGAGAAGTACGCCGAGTTCTCACAGAGCCAAGTCCGGCGATCTGCGTATCGGCCCTTCACGGATCAGTATGTCTATTTTGATCCTGTACTGATTCACCGTCAGGGCGTGTTCACTCGCATCTTCCCGACGGTCGCTTCGGAGAAGGAAAACAGGAGCATAGGCGTCACTGATATTGGGTCTGAGAAGCCATTCATGGTGCTCGCAACGAATTCTGTTTCCGAACTTCATCTCGTCGGGGCTGGCTGTGGCACACAATGCTTCCCCTTCTACGTCTACGACGAAGACGGCACCAACCGCCGGGAGAACGTGACGGACTGGGCGCTGGGGCACTTCCGGGGGCACTACCGCGACAAGAAGATCTCCAAGTGGGACATTTTCCACTACGTCTACGGCGTGCTGCACCACCCGGGCTACCGGGAGCGGTTCGCCGAGAACCTCAAGCGGGAGCTGCCCCGCGTGCCGCTGGCCCCCGACTTCCGGGCCTTCGCCGACGCCGGGCGGGAGCTGGCGGGGCTGCACTTGGGCTACGAAGAGCTGGAGCCCTACGAGCTGGACTGGCTCGAAACGCCCGACGTGCCGCTGGCCTACCGCGTCGAGAAGATGCGGCTCTCGAAGGACAAGACCCAGCTCAGGGTGAACGACTCGCTCACGCTGGGCGGCATCCCGGCCGAGGTGTTCGCGTACAAGCTGGGGAACCGGTCGGCCCTGGAGTGGGTCATCGACCAGTACCGCGTGAAGACCGACAAGCGGAGCGGCATCACCTCCGACCCCAACCGCCCGGACGACCCCGAGTACATCGTGCGCCTGGTGGGGCAGGTGGTGCGCGTGAGCCTGGAGACAGTGCGGATCGTTGGCGGCCTGGCCGAGGACTACGGTGCGGCGACGTAGGCGAGCCGCGGACCTTGTGGTGTGCTGCTGCGGTGGCTTTCACAACCCGGCCCGGCGTCGCTTTGGCGGGCGGTGCGGGCGGGGACGGTCGACGGGGTCGGGTCGTGGGCGCGGGGCCCGCGTTAGCCGTTCAACCTCCTTCACCGCCGGCACGAGGCCGGCGGGGTCAAGGCTCACGAGAACAAATCCCGCTCCGGCTCGATGCACTTCGGCCCCTCGTTGGTCGGGCGGTTGACGTAGGTGCCGACGGGCAGGGCTTCCAGCGGGTCGCTGGGAGGGGGACGCAACAGCGGGGCGAGCGCGCGGGGGTCGGGGTGCGAGACGTCGAGCCACGGCTCGTAGCTCTCGGAGGCGAGGATCACGGGCATCCGGTCGTGGATCGGGCGCATCAGCTCGTTGGCCTCGGTGGTCAAGATCGTGCAGGTCTCGAGGTAGCTGTGGTCCGCCCCCTCCCAGGACTCCCAGAGCCCCGCAAAAGCGAAGGGCCGGTCGTCGAGCCGATGGATGAAGTAGGGCTGCTTGGGCCGGCGCGAGCCGCGGCTTTGCCATTCGTAGAACCCGTCGGCCGCCACCAGGCACCGGCGGCGCTTCCACGCGGCTCGGAAGGCGGGCTTTTCGGGCGCGGTTTCGGCCCGGGCGTTGATCATCCGGTTGCCCACCGCCGGGTCCTTGGCCCAGGAGGGGACCAGGCCCCAACGGAGCCAGACCAGCTCGCGCCCCGGCTCGGCCCCGCCGGGCGAAAGCCGCACCACGGCGACCGGCTGCGAGGGGGCGACGTTGAAGCGCGGCGCAAACGGGGGCAGCTCGAAGACGGCGAACTGCTCGGCGATCACGCTCGCCGCGGCTCGAAGCGTGAAGCGTCCACACATGCCACCATTCTACGCGGTGCGGCGGGAGGAAAAAGGGGACGGGGCCGATTTGTGCGAGGCACCCTCCGGGCCGTTGAAGGCAAATTAGCCCCGTCCCCTTTTTCCCGGCGGGAACCCGCCTCATGCCGGCTGACGCCCGGCGCCGATAAGACCCAATGCGCCACCTTCCGCGCCGTGTCGATCACCCGTGTGGCAACCATTCAGCCTTCCGACGTACGACGGCCTTCCAAGGCCGTCGAAAGCTTGGATGCGACGGCCTTGGAAGGCCGTCGTACAGAGTGCTACGGCAGACGGCTGAAGTGTCACCTCGTGTGAGGGCCATGCTCGAGAGCAAGCCGTTCCCACACCAGGTCTACACGTCCGAGCCGCCGCGCTGTCCGCACCATCTGCTAGAGCCTCCTTCGCAGCCGCCGATCGGGTCGGACGAGTTCCGCCGCCGCATGAGGCGCGTGGGAGCGGTGTATCGCGGGGCGGGTGTGGCGGCCGTCTACCTGGCCCACGGGACGTTCATCGGCCCCGACGCCCTGGGCATCCTCGGCGCGTTGGCCCGGGTGTTCCCCGCCGCGGCCCCGCCCCTGCGCCGGCTGATCAAGCGGCTGGTCGACCGGGTGATGGGCGAGGCGGGCAACTACACGCCGGCCTACGCCCGGCTCTTCGAGGAGGCCCTGCGCCAGCCCGACGGCTGGGGCGTGCCCGTGAAGCTCTTCTACTGGTCGAGCGAGAACCACCACCTGGGCCGGGCCGACGGCGCCGTCCGCCTGATCGACGAGCTGGCCACGCTGTCACTGGAGCCCGACCAGCGCGTGTTGCTGTTCGGCCACAGCCACGCCGGCAACGTCTTCGCCCTGGCCACGCACCTGCTCTCCGGCAACTCCGAAGACGTCGAGCGGTTCTTCGACGCGGCAGCGATCTACTACCGCTGGCCGCTGGTGGGCTGCGTGGACGTGCCGGTGTTCAGCCGCGTGCAGAAGCTGCTGGCCGAGGGCCTCCTGCCCTTCTCCGGCGGCAACCTGGACCTGGTCACCTTCGGCACGCCGATCCGCTACGGCTGGAACGCCTCGGGCTACGGGCGCCTGCTGCACTTTATCTACCACCGCCCGAGCCCCGGAATGCCCGAGTACCAGGCGGTCTTCCCGCCGAAGCTCGACGACGTGTTCGCCGCGGCGGGGGGCGACTACGTGCAGCAGATGGGCATCGCCGGCACGAACGTGGCGCCCACGCCGCTGGCCTGGCGCTGTTTCGTGGCCGATCGCCGGCTGGCCCGGCTCTTCGAGCAGGACGTGGGGCCGGCGGGGCTCATCGAGCGATTTCGGGCCGGGGCGATCGTTCCCGACGCCGGCACCACCCTGTTGGTCGACTACGGCCCGGCCGAGGGCCACGTGGCCCAGCACGCGGCCGGCCACGCCGTCTACACCCGGCCGCAGTGGCTCCTGTTCCACGCCGAGGAAGTGGCCCGGCGGTTCTACAACAACGCCCAGGTCCGGGCGGCCTAGCCAACGAAGAAGGGACCAGGTATATTTTGCCGGGACGGCCCGAAGGGTGCTGCGCACAAAATATACCTGGTCCCTTTTTCGGTCATGAGCGACTACCTCCAGGTCATCACGACCACCGAGAAGAAGCACGACGCTGAGGCGATCGCGCGGATGCTCGTCGAGAAGCGGCTGGCGGCCTGCGTGCAGATCGTCGGCCCGGTCACGAGCGTCTACCGCTGGCAGGGCCAAATCGAGACGGCCGAGGAGTTCCAGGTGATCGCCAAGAGCCGCCGCAATCTGTTCGCGCGGATCGAGCAGGCCATCGGCGAGGCCCACCCCTACGACGTGCCCGAGATCCTCGCCGTGCCGGTGGACGACGGCAGCCGGGCGTATCTGGCGTGGATGGATGGGGAAGTGGGGCAGGCGTAGGCATGACAAGGGGTGGGATGCCCGCGGCTTGCCCGCGGGAGTTCACGCTCACAGCTACAGTAGCGACAAACGTAATGATCCCGCGGGCAAGCCGCGGGCATTTGCGACAAGCCGAGGGGAATGTCAACAGCCGAAAAGCCGTTTGGTGCCAGCAATCAACAACGGGACCGCGTCGATCGAAACCCACCAGCTCGTGAGCGCCATGCCCGATCGCCACAACTCGCGCCAGGGGATCGTCGCCGATGGCCACCGTCGGGCCGTTCGGGCGCTGGAGCCGGTGGTCCGTGCCGAAGTCGAGGCCGAGTACGCCGACCGATTGACCGCAGCCCCGCGCAGGGAACGGGCCCGGCTGAGGCGGGAAATGCGGCGGGAAACCGAACGCCGCATTGCCGAGCGCGCGCCCCCGGATGCGTTGTATTGACGTGACCCCGCGGCGGCGGGGCTCCCGGTCCGGCTCGGCGAGCCGGACCTACTGGCTGCCGACCAGCGCCGGGACCCGCGTGCAAAGGAAGTAGGCCCGCGGGGCGGTCATCTCCAGCAGCTTGGGCAGGTCGAATGACGGCTGTCGGGCGTTAACCCCCAAGAGCAGGCTGGCCAGGCTGGGCTGGGGCTTGTATTTCACCACCGTCACTTCCCCGGGGCTCAAGCCGGCCAGCTCGATGGCCCGATCCACCGCCGCCTCGGTAAAGCCGATCTTGTCGACCAGCCCCAGCTTGAGGGCCTGCTGGGCGCTGTAGATCTGGCCGGTGGCCAGCTTGTCCAGGGACCCAGGGTCTTTGCGGAACTTGGGGCGTCCCTGCTTGATCACGTCCTTGAACTGGGCAAAGCTCTCGTCGACCAGCTCCTGGAAGATCTGCCGTTCTTCTTCGGTAAGCGGCTTGGCGAAGCTGCCCATGTCCTTCAACCGTTCGCTGACAATCGAGTCATCGAAGACGCCGTGGTCGTTCAACAGCTTGGAGAGGTCGAAGTGCGGTATGATCACCCCAATCGAGCCGGTCCAGGTGGTGGGCTCGGCGAAAATGGCGTCGGGCGTGTCGCCCACGGCCATCGACACGTAGTACCCGCCGCTGGCCGCCAGCCCCCCCATGCTCACCACCAAGGGGAACTTCTTGCCGCCCTGCTCCTGTTCCCGCTCTCGCACCAGCTCGCAGAGGTGGTGGTGGATGTAGTCGCTGCCGGTGATGGTGCCGCCGGGCGAGTCGACCTTGAGCACGACGGCCTTGACGCTTTCGTCCTCTCGGGCCTTGTCGATCTGCTTCTTGACGATCCCCTCGCCGGTGATGATCGTTCCCTCGACCGAGATGATCGCCACCTTGTTCGGCGCGTCGTGCTCGTGAGAGAAAAAGGTCTCGCGCACGCTGGAATCCGAGCCGAGGCCCCCCATGCCCGCCAGGACCAGGAACATCAGGTTGAACAGCACCGAGCCCAGGAACCCGACGACCAACAGCGCGATGAGGAACCGGGCCCACACCGGCCTTCGCGGCCGCGCCGCATAAAACTCGGGGGGATAGAAAACCGGGGTCGCCAGGGGCGGCTCCTGGGGACTTCGAGACTCGGACGGCGGGTTCGTTTCCATGGCGACGGGCTCCGGACGGTGGGTTGTTGCGCGATGCAGCGAAAAAGGGACCTGGCACGTTCTGTGCGACTCTTTCGTCTCCGTGTGTACGACGGCCTTCCAAGGCCGTCGTACTGCAAAATAGACCAGGTCCCTTTTTCGCTCCAGCGCCCTCTACGGTCATTCTAGTGTAGCTTCCCCGGGGAACAACGCCCGGCCCGCTCCGCTGGTGTTGCCAGGACGGGCAGGCACCGGGTAAGCTATCCGGCCAGAGAGCCGGATGGGGAGAAGGTCGTGGGCGCCTCTTCCCTGGGGCGCCGCTTGGGGTGCCCCGCACAGAAGGCGGCGGGGACCTTCTCCCGGGTCGCCGCAACCTGTTGGCAGAAAAGGAGTTCCGGCGTGTTCGTTGCCGCTTTCAGCCGCTGCTTTTCCCATCTTTCGTTCGGCGAGGCGCTGCAGCACCTCGTCGATTTGGAATTCACGGCCGTGGAGATCATGGTCCACGAGAGTGGGGGGCATTTAAAGCCCTCGGAGGTGGTGTCGGACCTGGACAGTGCCGTCCGAAAGTGCCGCGACACGCATCGCCTCTCGGTCGTGGCCTACAGCGTCGACATCGAGGCCTCCGGGGAGGATTACTACGCCCAGTTCGCCGCCTGCTGCAAGCTGGCCAAGGCGACCAAGGTGGTCACGATTGCGGTCCGGGCATCGGAGTTGGGCACCCCTTTCAACGAGGAGGTCGAACGGCTGCGCGAGATGACGGCCGTTGCCTCGGTCGAGGGGGTTCGGGTCGGACTGCTCACGGAGGTCGGCCGGATGACCCAGGACCCGGATACCGCCGTGGTCCTCTGCGACAGCGTCAAGGACCTGGGAATCACGCTCGACCCGAGCCACTACATCTACGGGCCTCACCGCGGCGCCGGCTTCGAGCAGGTGATGAAGTACGTCTACCACGTGCGGCTCCGTGATACGCGAAAGGACCAGCTTCAGGTCCGGGTCGGCCAGGGGGAGGTCGAGTACGGCCGCCTGGTCAACCAGCTCAACAAGGTCCGCTACGACCGGGCGTTGTCGGTGGACATTGCCCCCATGCAGGGGGTGGATCACCTGGCCGAATTGAGGAAGATGCGGCTGCTGCTGGAGACGTTGATCTAGAGCGGACTTGCCCCTCTGCGGGGCTTCCGCGCCCAAGAAGACCTCCGACCTCGTTCCCAAGCTCCAGCTTTGCCGACCTCGTTCCCAAGCTCCAGCTTGGGAACGAGTCACGCCGGCCGGGGCCCGCTGCCCGCAACTCCTTGCCCCCGATCGGGCCATCCGGTACGATAGAGGTCGGATTTGGGCATCTCTTCGTGGCTTCGTGCCACCTCGTTGGGCGTTTCTGCTGGTTCCTGCCAGCGGGGGGGATTCATGAACCGATCGCGTTTCGGCGGCTTCACGCTCGTCGAACTCTTGGTGGTGATCGCCATCATCGGCATCCTGGTCGCGCTGTTGCTCCCGGCGGTACAACAGGCGCGGGAGTCGGGCCGTCGGGCCAAGTGCGCCAACAACCTGCGCCAGCTCGGCCTTGCCGCTCACCAGTACCACGAGGCCCTGGAGTGCTTTCCGCCGGGCCGGCTGCGGCAACTGCACCTCTGGAGCCAGCACTGCCGGTTGTTGCCCCATCTGGAGCAGGAGAACGTGTACAAGCTGATCGACTTCAGCGTCAGCCCCAACGTCGGCTCCGGCGACCCGAAGCACGAAGATCACAAGACCGTGAGGCTCGCGCAGATACCCACATTCCGCTGTCCCTCGGACATCAACCGCATGACGGCCAACGTGGGCTTGAACCACACCGGCTGGGGCAAGTGCAACTACAAGGCCAACGCCGGCAACAAGTCGGGCCAAATGCAGAGCGGCACCGAGAAGAACAACGGCATCTTCCTGACCGATACGGCGGTCCGCGCGGCCGACATTTTCGACGGGATGAGCAACACGGCCTTCTTTGCCGAGGCGGTGCTGGGCGACGCGAACGATCAGCGGGTCGAAGTGCCGGGCGACTGGTTCCGCATCAGCGAGAGCTTTCAGTCGCGTCAGGAGATCTACGACGCCTGCCGTGCCGTGCTCACGAACGGCAGCCCGCTTACGGGGGCGGCCAATCAAATCTGCCGCTCGGGGCGGAACCACGTCTGGGGTAATTACATCCCAACCCGCTACAACCACATCATGCCGCCCAATACCCAGAGCTGCGCGCGGCTCAACCAGAGCCGGAATCTCGACGCCACGGTGAACGACAAAGGGGGCGCGACCACGGCCTCCAGCCGCCACCCCGGCGGCGTGAACATCGTGCTGGGCGACAACTCCACCCGGTTCGTCAACGAGCAGATCGACATCAACGTTTGGTGGGGACTGGGGAGCCGCGACGGCAGCGAGCGGATCCCCGATTTCTGACCCCCCGCTCCCACCTCAACCCTCTCGGCATCCGACCATGATCTCCCCCCATCGCATGATGCTCCGGCTTTGCGGCGTGGCCCTGGTGTTGCTGGCGGCGGGCTGCGGCGAGCCGACCATCGCGCCCGAGGACTCCTACGAGCCGGCCGAGCTGCAAGGAACGGTCGACACCAACCTGCCCCCGGCGCTGCAAAAGAAGCAGCAGGCCGTCTACGACGTGCTGAGCGTGCTGCAGCGGGGCGTGGCGGTCGACGACGTGTCGGGCTACACGCCGAATATCCAGTTCCAGGAGACGCCCGAGACCTTTCTTCCTTCCGGCACCCTCGACCTGGCCCGCTGGGCTTTCGATGGCAAGCCCAGCGGCAACGACGTGCCCGTGGTGATGCACTTCACGCTCGACACCCCCGGCGGCGAGACCAAAGAGGAAAAGCGGGTCTACACGGTCACCGGCTCGGGCGGGCGCATGGTCATCCGCCGGAAACCGTAGGACGGATTGGGCAATCCGTCCTACGCTTCTGAGCGGCATGGGGGCCCATTTTCGGCACCGCGCTGGCGTCGCGCGTGCCGGGGTGCTATTCTGGAATCGCTCCGTGTCTCGGGAGGCATCCCGTTTGCCAACACCTTAGTTCCGGAGGAAAGACCATGCGAAGGCGACTCGTGGCGTGTTTGCTGACGGCCCTGTGCGCGGCGGCCCTTTGCCCGGCCGCCGAGATCACCTTCAAGCGGACCCGGCTCGACGGGGAGTTCCGGGCCGAGGGCGTGGCCGTGGGCGACTTCAACTGCGACGGCAAGCCGGACGTCGGAGCCGGCAGCGTCTACTACGCCGCGCCCGACTGGAAGATGGTCCCCGTCTGGGAAAAAGCCGAGGTCTTTCCCGTCAAAGGGTACAGCCCGGTCTTCTGCTGCTTCGCCGACGACGTCAACGCCGACGGACGGACGGACCTTATTGAAGTCGATTACCCGGGCAAGCAGACCTGGTGGTACGAAAACCCCGGTCCCCGGGGCGGCCCGTGGCAGAAGCGGGAAGGAATTGCGGTGACGAACAACGAGAGTCCGCTGTTCGACGATCTGACGGGCGACGGGCAACGGGAGATGATCTGCGGCTACTCCCCCGATCCGAAAAACACCGACGGGCCGGCCAAGTGCATGATCTTCGCCGGCCCCGGCGCGAATCCCGATGAGCCCTGGCCGATCCACGTGATCTCCAAGCCCGACGCCCCGGGCACGCGCAAGTACGCCCACGGGCTGGGCGTCGGCGATCTAAACGGCGACGGGCGCCGCGACGTGCTCATCCCCCAGGGCTGGTGGGAGGCCCCCCAGGACCGCGCGCAGGGACCCTGGGCATTTCACCCTGCGCCGCTCGGCGAGGACGCCGCCCACATGGTCGTCGACGACTTCGACGGCGACGGCGACAACGACGTGGTGAGCTCCAGCGCCCACCGCTACGGCGTCTGGTGGCACGAGCAGACGCCCGAGGGCTGGAAGACCCACGAGATCGACAAGAGCTTCTCGCAGACCCACGCCGTCTGCCTGGTGGATATCAACGGCGACGGGCTGAACGATTTCGTCACGGGCAAGCGGTGGTACGCCCACAACGGCCGCGATCCGGGCGCCGAGGAGCCGGCCCTGCTGGTCTGGTACGAGCTAAGGCGCCAGCGGGGCCGGCCCGCCTGGACCCGGCACACGATCGACGACGACAGCGGCGTAGGCACGCAGTTCGAGGTGGCCGACTTAAACGCCGACGGGCTCTTGGACGTGGTCACGTCGAACAAGAAGGGGGTCTACTACTTCGAGCAGGTGCGGAAATAGCAGTCACGTAGGACGGATTGCCAATCCGTCCCACATGTACCGTGGGGAATCCAGAAGCGCCCCCCGGAATTCTCCGGGGGGCGCTGCGGCATATTCCGGCCGGCAGGCCGATGAGGAGCGTGTCTGCCGGCCGGGTCTACCGCGGCGGGGATCCGCCGCGGTGGTTGGTTCACACCCCGTCGGGCTTCTTCTCCGTTTCGGCCCCTTCCGACCTTCTCTTGCGCAGCTCGTCGAGCGACTTACGGAGCTCCTCGATCTGCTTGTCTATCCGCTCGAGGCGCTGATCCAGACGCTTGCGGAGCTCATCGCGCGGGAGGACTTTCAGCGGCTCGGCTTGCACGTGGACCCTCGGGGCCTCCAACACCTTCACCCGGCCCCAGGGCCCGATGCCGCGCCCCAGGAGTCGCGCGACGTGCGGCCGGACCTCCTCGGGCAGCTCGCCCAGCTTGTCCTCCGTGGTGCGCCAGCTCTCGTCGCCCTGCTTGACCACGATCTTGGCCGGCTCCTGCCCCTTCTTGGTCACGGTGATGGTCATGTCCTGCGGCTGGGGTTGTTCTGCCACAATGGCGGGCGGAACGACCGCACCCGGGCCGAAGAAGCGGAAATGGAACGGCCTCCCCTCACCGAGCTGTCCTTGTTCCATCTTGTCCATCCACTCGCGCCAGCCTTCCCAGTCCTGGCCCGGCGGGAGCAGCTCGCGGAAGGGCCGTGCGGGCATGGACCGCTTCTGGGGCGTGACCTCGAGCTTCTGCGTCTTGCCCTCGCGCACCAGCTCGAGCCCGAGCGGCTTGCCCTTCGCGGCGTCGATGGCCCCGATCAGGTCGCCGACCTCTTTGATCGGTTTCCCGCCGGCCTTTGTCAGCCTGTCGCCCGCCCGGATGCCCGCCTTGGCCGCCGGGCCGTCGGGCATCACGTCGGCCACCTTGATCCCCGACTGATCGTCCTCGGCGGGCGCGGCCAGCACCACGCCGATCCAGTACTCGCTCGGCTTGGCCACGGCCACGTCGACATTGACGTCCGGGCCTTCGGCCACGCCGATCGCAATGCCCTGGCCGTGGGCCCCCGCGCCGAGGGCCAGCAAGCCGGCCGCGGCCAGAATCCAACTGCCTCTGAACATCTCGGTCTCCTTTCGGCTTGGATTGGTGTGAAAATGTCTACTGATACTTCCGGCCTTCCACGTAGTGGACGTCCACCTCATCGACCGGCACCAGCAGGCGCCGGCCGTCTTCCAGCACGAACGGCACGAGGTCCCGGTGGTGACGCACGCGATGGCCGGCCTCGCGCAAGGCACTGAGCACCTCGGGGGGGAGCCCGCCGGGCAGGTTGCGAAGCCACCCTTCGTCAAACTCGCAGGGCTCGAAGGCCGGGAGCCGGATCGGTTCGGCCCCCTCGGGAAGCCCGCCCACGGGTGTCAACGTGAACCAGCGCCACTGGCCCGGCGTATCCTCCGGCGGCGCACCCGGCTCGCGGGGCACGGCCGGCTCCTGGTCGGCAAGCTGCGGCGCGGCCAACGGCCCGGGGCCCGGCTCCGGAACGGCGGTGGCGCCGGCGGAGGGCAACTCCTCCCCGGCGACGCGCAAGGGCGGGGCCGGCGCCAGATCGCCCGCTTCCCCCGGCCCGAAGATCCACCACCCCAGGGCCATCGCCGCGAGGAAGCTCGCCGCCATGGCCAGGAGCGTCCCGCTGGTACGAAGCCACCAAGCATGCCGCCGATCGCTAGGAACCGAGGGCCCTGGCGAGTCCGTCGAAGCCGCGCCGGCCGGCCGTCGCGCGGCTTCTTCCCGCACCGCGCCCAGCTCGCGGCGCCAGCACTGGGCCTCGAGGAAGGCCAACGCGCAGCGCCGCCACCCCCCCGGCTCGTCGTCGAGCCCGGAGAGCAGCTCACGGCGCTCCCGGTCGCTCAGCTCGCCGTCGGCCAAAAGGTCGAAGCGCCGGTCGTCGTCCGCGGTCATGTCTCGTTCGAGCGGGTTCATGTGGGTGCCTCGATCACTTCCAGGGCCGCCAGCTCCTTGCGCAGCCGCTCGCGGGCTCGATGCAGCCGCGACTCGACCGCGCTTTGGCTGACGCCCAGGTGTTCGGCCAGATCCCGGTAGCTCCAGTCCTCGGTGTACTTGAGCATGAGGATTTCCGCATCGCGTCGGGAGAGCCGGCCCATCGCCTCGCGCACCCGGCGCCGCCGCTCTTCGCTCAACAGCCAGCCGAGCGGGTCGGGATGGCGCGTGTCGTGCTCGGTCGGGCGGCGCCGCCGGGCGTAGCGCTCGGTCAGCCTCCGGCGGCGACCCTGCTTACGCCGGTACAACAGCGACTGCCGCACCGCCAACTGGTAGAGCCAGGGGGCCACCTTGCTCGGGTCGGCGATGGGGGCCCGCTGCCGTACCGCGGCCAGGGCCACCTCCTGCATCACCTCGTCAACGGCCTGCGCCTCGCCGAGCCGCGCAGCCACCACGGTCCTCAGCCAGCGGTCGTGCTCCCGGAGCACGGCCGGCCAGTCGATCCGGGCCGCGGCGTGGGGGTCGGCGTCGCTGCCATCGGTGGGTTGGTGCGAGTTGGTTTGGCTCATGGCCTTGTGAATAGTTGCCGTGGCGAAGAATCTCTTGCTGCGATTCTATGCGAATCCGCACGCCGGCAGCCGCCCGGTTGCTCCAACTCGTTTGTTGGAAACAGGTTGCGCCTGCGCCGGTGCTTGACACCTTGACCGCTGACGGCTTAAAATCTCCGCGCGGGATAGCGGCCGCGGTGTACTTTAGCCGCCCGTGCTTCTAGGGACCTTCCGATGCCCTCACACCCCGCCACTACGCACCGCCCGCTGGACTGGATCGACGCCGCCCTGGCGGCGCTCGATGAGCAGGGTCTCAGGCGCCGGCGCCCGGAGCGGGCCGGGCCCCAGGGGGCACGGGCCGTGATCGACGGGCGGAAGCTGGTCAACTTCGGGTCGAACGACTACCTGGGGTTGGCCGGCGACCCGCGTTTGGCCGAGGCGGTCCGCGAGGCGGCTGCCCGCGAAGGCTGGGGGAGCGGGGCCAGCCCGCTCTTGGGCGGCTTGGGGGAGAGCCACCGGCGGCTCGAGGCCCGGCTGGCCGAGTTCGAGGGGACCGAGGCCGCGCTGGTCTTCCCCTCGGGCTTCGCGGCCAACTGCGGGACGGTCGCCGCGCTGGTCGGGCCGGGCGACGTGGTCTGCTGCGACCGCAAGAACCACGCCAGCCTGCTCGACGGCTGCCGGCTTTCGCGGGCCGACTTCCGCGTCTATCCGCACAACGACTTCGCCCGGCTCGACCGGATGCTCGCCCGGCCCAGCGAGCACGGCCGGCGCCTGATCGGGACCGACGGGCTGTTCAGCATGGACGGCGACCTGGCGCCGCTTGTTGAGTTGGTCGAGGTGGCCGAGCGGCACGGGGCGATGCTGCTCGTGGACGAGGCCCATGCCACGGGGGTCTTTGGCCCAGGGGGCCGGGGCGTGGCCGAGCACCTCGGCGTCGAGGGCCGGGTGCCGGTCCGCATCGGCACGCTCTCGAAGGCCCTGGGCTGCGCGGGCGGGTTCGTGGCCGGCAGCCGGCGCCTTATCGAGTGGCTGCTGAACCGGGCCCGGCCCTACCTCTTTTCCACCGCGATGCCCTCGGCCGCCGCGGCCGCCGCGTTGACCGCCCTTCAGATCGTCGAAGCCGAGCCCGACCGCCGCAACGGTCTGCTCGCCCGGGCGGCGGGGCTCCGGGAGCGGCTGGCCGCGCAGGGCTGGGACACGGGCGGCTCGGCGAGCCAGATCATTCCGGTGATCGTGGGCCGGCCGGAGCGGGCCGTGGAGCTTTCGCGCCAGTTGCGCAATCGAGGGCTGTACGTCCCGGCGATTCGTCCCCCGACCGTACCGGAGGGCGAGGCCTGCCTGCGCGTGAGCCTCACCAGCGCCCACACGCCGGAGATGATCGAGCGGCTGGTGACCGCCTTGGAGGAGTCGGCGTCGGGCTGAGGAGCACCCGTTGCCCGCTGCCGGGCGGCACCCTGGGCTACGATACGCGTGCGGTGGAGGCGACCACCGTTTGTGGTGCAGAAGGGGGGACGTATGGTAAAATAGCGCGGACGCGGCGTGGGCCGTCCAAATCACCGAAAACGCGGCAATCTTGTCCCTTATTCCCGGAGAGTCCGTCATGGCTACCGTTGAGGATCGTCTCTCCGCCCTCGAAACCGAGTTGGAGGCCGTGAAGCGCCGACTCGGCGCGATGCACAAGCCCCGAGCGTGGCTGGAGGAGGTCGCCGGCTCGATGGACGATTGGCCGGAGTTCGACGAGGTGCTGCGACTTGGCCGGGAGTTTCGACAGTCCGTGACCGATCCAGGCGACATCGAGGATGACGGAGGCTGACTGTGTACATCCTCGACACCGATCACCTCAGCATCGTGCAGCGTCGGTCCGCACCGGAACACGGAAACGTGACGGCGCGAAGGTAGTGCTTCAATCCGTCTGTAAAATGCCGGATTGCTTCGGGGGGTACTTGGTCTCCTGGATACTCAGTTGGTCTCCATGGTAAGGTATTTTCGTCCGGCCATCCAGGCTTCGTCGACCTC
>Ga0180438_10006155_pt1 | contig 16355 bp, 15 predicted proteins | sample SS_ome_12_FD_132455 | JGI IMG/M metagenome (GOLD analysis project Ga0180438, IMG submission 132455) | Hypersaline lake sediment archaeal communities from the Salton Sea, California, USA - SS_3_D_2 metaG | ecosystem: Environmental > Aquatic > Non-marine Saline and Alkaline > Hypersaline >...
ATACCATCGGTTGGCTAAAAGAGCAGGTTTCAAGACGTTGACCGAGGAAGAGAAGTGGCATTCATTATTCCTTAATCTCTTCATTGGCTATGAAATCATTACCTTTTTCCTTTACCTGTTCTATCCTGGGCTACTGAGTTGGGCAATGATTTCAATACCTTTTTGGCTGCGCTGGATAGGAGCTTCCCTGGGAATCCTGTCTCTCATTCTGTTTGCTTGGGTACATCGTAGTCTCGGCAGGAATTTCTCGGCTAAACTTATAATCAAAGAACGACATAGTCTTGTTACGGACGGGCCTTATCAGTGGATAAGGCATCCCATGTATACAGCATTCTACCTTTTAAATATAGCCGCTTTCCTATTGACCTCAAATTGGTTTATCGGGGTGACCTGGTTGACTGGTTTGACTGTAATAATTGCCTTGCGAGTCAAAAGGGAAGAAAGTATGATGGCCGATAGATTTGGAGATGCGTACCGTGACTATATGAGGCGTACGGGGCGCTTCGTTCCACCAATCAGATCCAACAAGACTCCTGCGGGGATAAGCAACAACCCGCCATACCTACAGAGTTAAGACCACCCGCCTGAGAACGAAATCAAGTTTGGTTCTACGAAAATGGGCAATTGTAGAGTAACGCTGGCCACTATTTTAGCTTGGAATGACTAAACACGCTCTAGTTAATTGCGGCACCATGCCAATAAGGAAGTTATCCTACAGATTAGACAAAAACAAAGCGTAACAATACCCCAAAGCCAGATGTGACCGGATTATCAATCACTTCCCGCTGTCACATGCATCTTCCCACTAGCTGTTATCGGGAATCTTGAGCTTACCGGAGTGTTTTTTGCGGAACTCCGCTACTTTAGGGGCAATCACTACCTGGCAATATCGTTGTTCAGGGTTTCGCTTGAAGTACTCCTGGTGATAATCCTCAGCCGGGTAGAAGGTAGAGAAGGGAGTTACCTCTGTTACGATGGGGGCATCGAAAACCCGTGCCGCCTCTAGCCTTTGAATTACCTGCTCGGCAATAGCCCTCTGTTCTTCATTGTGGTAGAAAATAGCAGAGCGATACTGAGGACCTATATCCGCTCCCTGACGATTCAATGTTGTTGGGTCATGTACAGTGAAGAAGACCTCCAAAATATCTTGATACGATATCTCCCTTGGGTCAAATATGATTTGTAAGGCCTCAGCATGTCCCGTGGTCCCAGTGCACACTTGGTTGTAATACGGGTTTGCTACTTTGCCACCTGAATAGCCCGACACCACCTCCTTGATACCCGATAGTTCATGAAACACCGCCTCCAGACACCAGAAACAACCGCCTGCGAGAGTCGCCACCTCATTCTCATTAGTGGGACCCACTTGTTCATTCTTCATACTTTTAATTTCTACGAAATCTAATGTGACAGAATTGATGCAGTAGCGAATCCCTGTCGGTTGCGGGCCGTCCTGAAATACATGTCCGAGATGGGCTCCGCATTTCTAGCAACTAACCTCGGTTCTTACCATACCACAACTGGTATCTGCTGCAGTTTCAACGGCATGCTCCGAAACCGGAGCCCAAAAGCTCGGCCAACCAGTCCCAGAATCAAACTTCGCTTCTGAACTGAACAGCTCATTGCCACAACACACACACTTGTATATGCCGTTATTCTTGAGATCATAGTACTTGCCCGTGAACGGCGGCTCGGTTCCCTTTCTGCGCGTGACCTCGTATTGCAGCGGCGTAAGTACACGCCGCCACTCCTCGTCACTTTTGATAATTTTGTCAGGCATCTTGTCTACTTCCTATCGTGCATACTAATTACCTACACCTCGGCTCATTTGCCAGCCCAAGTAGGCAAAAGACATAGTGCCAACAGTGTAATGGAAAGCATAGGAAGCTTCAAGAACTCCCTCATCATCTGTAATTGATTCAAACTGGAATCTCAATAGTAGCCTAAAACAGTGACCCTCCGCTACCCTGGAGATGACTAATATGCCAGGGCCGACCAATAAGTATCCGTTGCTTTCCGGATTGCTGCAATCTTTAGCCTTTATATGCAGGGTCATCTATTAGCCAAAGACTATAGATGGCCCGCCCGGTCCAAGTAATGCTTCCACCGGGCATTGACCCAACCTTGCAGTTCGTCAATCTGTTCTTTGGTAATACTCCTGAACCTTCCCTGTTCCATGAGATAGTCTCTCAATGGTCTTAAGTTATCCCTCTTGGCGATGGATTCACTGGCCGAAGTGAGGCGAAAAACGCCGCCTTCTATCTCATAAAGTATGACCCATCCCGTTTCCACCGCGAGTTTGCCAATTTTGATAGTATCACTGAAGGGGAAAGACCATCCCGGAGGGCAGGGTGTGAACACATGAATGAATCTGGTTCCTCGTACAGTCTTCGCTTTCCTGACTTTTTCGTAAAGGTCCAGAGGATAGGAAGCATTTGCGGTAGCAACATAAGGGATGTCATGTGCCTCCATTATGGCTGTTATATCTTTTTGCTTCTGCTGCTTGCCCAGTATAGGTGTAGTACCTGAAATAGCACCTAGGGGTGTGGAGCCTGAGCGCTGATTGCCTGTGTTCATGTATCCTTCATTGTCATAGCAGATATAGAGGAGATCGTTCTGTCTTTCAGCAGCAGCACTCAACGCTTGGATTCCTATGTCATGTGTCCCACCATCACCAGCGATAGCCAGCACGGTCAACCCCTCTTTACCCAAGGCTTTCAACCCAGCAACCAAGCCAGTAGCTGATGCCGCAGTGGAGGGAAACGGAGTATTTACGCAGGGAACACTGACAGATGTTACTGGATACATACCATGCAGTACTGTGAGGCAACTTGCCGGCACCGTCACAATAACCTGCCCTTCCAGTGCTTTTAAAATGTGACGATAAGCGAGAGACAAGGCACAGCCAGGGCAAGTCCTGCTGCCTGGCAGTAGATATTCCCTTTCAGGCATGTTGACGGCATTGGTTTTCATTGTGTAAGCCCTCTCAAATATCACATATCCAGTCAGGATACTCCTCGTTTAAGCTGCCATCTTTCATCGAAAACAGAGATTTATTTACCGCATCTACCAGTTCTCTTGCCTTAACGTCACGGCCACCCAGTCCAACAATGAAGTTTCGTATTACCGCGTTCACAGAACTTCCATAGAGGGCTGATTTTATCTCCGAGCACGTGGCTCCTTCTAATCCATAACTGATATTTTTATCGAATATCACGACGAGGCGGGATTTTTTCAGTGTTTTTGCTACATCTGCTTTAGGGAAAGGCCTGAACACTCTCAGGCCTAAGACACCCACCTTGTGCCCTATCTCCCGAAGCACGTCTGCGGCCACTATTGCCTCCATTGCCAGACTTCCCATGGCTACAATCACTACATCGGCATCATCCAGTCTGTTTTCCCAGAACATATTACTGTAGCTTCTCCCAAACAATTCGCCGAATTCTTGGCCCACCTTAGTTATCATTTCTCTTGAGTTCTGCAACGCTTCCTGGAGGAGATACCTCAGTTCCATATATCCATGACAGAGCACACCTTCAGCATCAACCCTAGGATTTGCCAGGGTTACAAGGTTATAGTTTTTAGGGTTGGCCGGGTCTAATATAGTGTGTGGTCTATATGGGGGCAGAAAGCTGTCCACATCCTCTTGTGCAGGGATATCCACTGGCATCTCAGTGTGAGATAGGACATAACCATCGTAACAGACCATAACTGGTATATAAACTGACTCGGCGATCTTATAAGCCTGGATTATCGAGTCCAATATCTCCTGATTGTTTCGAGCGTATATTTGTATCCAACCGGTATCACGTTGGGATATAGAGTCCTGCTGATCATTGAGCACATTCCAGGGCGCTCCAATAGCACGGTTTACGCAGGCGAGGACCACGGGAAGGCGTGCCCCGGCAGCCCAATGCATCATCTCATGCATATAGGCCAAGCCATGCGCACTGGTGGCAGTGAAGGTTCTGGCTCCTACCATAGAAGCTGAAGTGCATACGGCAAGGGCACTGTGCTCACTCTCGACAGCGATGTATTCGGCGTTGAGTTTCCCTCCTTCGACAAATTCAGAGAGCGTTTCAGTGACTGGTGATTGGGGTGTAATAGGATAGGCAGCAATTACCTGAACACGGCTGAGTTTTGCCCCCTCGGCTGCCGCATGATTGCCATCAAGTATCCAGGTGCTGGCCTTTTTGGCCATCCTTTCGTTCATCAAAATAACTCAATCCGTTCCATTGGGACAGAATGCCCCTTCATTTACCATGGTTATAGCATGTGCTGGACATATCTGCGCGCATATTCCGCAGCCTTTGCAGTATTCCACATCTATCTGAATGGGTATGGTTTTGCTGATAACAGCATCCGGGCAATAGAGCCAGCACAGAAAACAGGAAGGCTTACTTTGTCTGACTGGGATACACTTTTCTTGGTCTACCACTGGAAACGAGTCGCGCCACTCGCCTGTTTTACCTGCTTCGCCAATAGCCGGTGATGATTCACCACATATGTGTTGGCAATCCCTGGTCCCCATGGTTTGCTATTACCTTACTTCCTCCAGTTTAGTTATCTCGTAGGTCTGCTCAATCGCGGCGATATTAATATCTACAGCGTTTTCTGGAAATCGCTCTCTTATTACCTTTTCTATGCTTGCCATTCCCACCACCTTGGTAGCACGGACATACGCACCCAGCATCGCTGTATTCACCACCGTCAGACCAGCGACCACCAGTCTCAGGTTCGAGCATACTCCAGTAGCATCAGCAGTAGCAATATTGAAGTCGCCTCTAATGCCAAGCTCCTTTGGATGGCGCCCGGAGTTTACTATGAGCCATCCTTCTCTAACTAGCCCGCTGGTTACCTCCTGGTATTTCAGCAGGGTATGGTCCAGAACAACCACTACATCAGGCTCTTCTACCTGGGATACGACCATGACTGTTTCCGGCGAAATCCTGGTTGAGGCGCTTATCGGAACACCCCTCCTCTCCGCACCAAACGATGGCGCAGCGGTTGTTCCCCGATAGCCTTCAATATAGGCTGCCTGTGCCACAATCTTGGCTGCCGTTATCGCTCCCTGACCACCCCGCCCATGCCACCTAATTTCATACATCCTTCTATTAAAAGATGGCATTTTTGTCATTCCTCCAATCCCAGGTATCTATTGTTTCCCACTTCACAGGGCGAGATAATATATGCTATCGCTCATTAAATAAATGTGTCAAATACATGCTGCGCTATGTCTAAGGCATACCATACAGTTTCTAAAATACGGGTTTTAAATCGTCAGCATTAATGGGACGAACTTGGTACAAAAGTTAATTGATACTCTGACTTAGGTTAAACGAGTCATTCTTGAAAAGAATCGCTGCTAGAATGGGCACCTTTTTCCTTTTTCAATTGAGTCAATGGCTAGTAACTTACTCAAATACAAGCATTGACTATGGTCTCTCCGGTAATTAGAAAACTAATGCGCTTATAATCTCTGCCATATGGTTGAAGGATAGTGACAAATGGCCCTCACCGGGGTAGAACTTAACCCGGCAACCGGGGATGGCACTAGATATATATTGCCCTATAGCCAAAGGGTAGGCAGTGTCAACCTCGCCGTGCCAGAGGTAAACATCCATAGGAATATCCTGCAAACTGAATCCCCAGCGACTTGAAACGAGTGCCATATCCCAAACAGCACCACGAATCCCAGAGCGGTGCGACTCCAAGTAGTTATCTATGAATCCTTGCCCTGCCCCAGGACGGGCAAACATTTTTCTATCTGGCTCAGAAAATATGGTGGCGACCTGCGACATAAAGCGATCCAGGTTAATACTCGCTCCAACATGACCCAGCCACAGAAGCAATCTCATCATAATTGGTGCTTCACGGGCTAGAAAGTTGAAAAGGCGAATGATCCGGTCAATGCTGTGGTCAGCAGCCTCCATATTATGAGGAAGCTCGCAGCTGACGAGACCGACTGCAGTCAGACGCTGGTAAATCCTGAGGGCACACGCCGCTGCGTATGGCCCACCCGACGATAATCCCAGCACAGCAAATCTGCTTAGACGCAGAGCATCAGCCAATTCGATTACATCGTCCGGCCAATCTAGGATCTGACGACTAGATTTGAAATCGAAGAGTCCAAAACCAGGGCGATCAACAGCAATGACGCGAGCGTTGAGCTTGGTAGCTATTGGCGCCAGAACCTTACCCGAAAGCCGTGAACTATGTGCACCATGAAAGTAAAGAATCGGCTTACCATCAGGGTCGCCGAATTCCGCATATCCCAGCAGCCGCCCATCACGCAGCTTTATTTGCCGGTTGTTGGTAGGCAACGGTACCTTGTCTCCTTCTCCAGTCTACTTGGCAAATAAACCCAGCTTATTATACATACAAAAGCGCTACCTTACACCACATCCCGATTACCAAAGCAATATCAAATATAAGAAAGGACCGTAAATAGCCTTTGTCCCCGCAGATTTGCAACAGCCAATCTGGTGGCTGGTAATCCCTAGTATAATCATTCAGAACTAGTCACTTGTTCTGTTTCTTGGCAGAACTGGTTAGTCATACTCGACAGTAGCCACAACTGGAGTATAATACATCAGCGAGCTCGCTTCAGGCCAATTATTTGTGCCATGGGAAAGCGCATACTCCTTACTTTATTATTAGTTGTTTTCGTCGCATTTCTCGGGGTCGGCATTATCATCCCGATAGTGCCTGTCTACGCGATGGACCTAGGTGCTACTGGCATTACTCTTGGGCTTATGATAGCGGCCTTTTCAGTCAGCCAGGGAATATTACAGCCAGTGGTGGGAAGCCTATCTGACCGACAAGGCAGAAAACGTTTCTTGGTCGTAGGATTATTGCTATACGCTGTGGTGGGGATTACCTACACACTGGCTACTTCAGTGGAACACCTAATACTGATACGCATTCTCCATGGTGTAGGTTCCGCTATGATCGTGCCAATTGTAATGGCTTACATCGGCGACATGGCCCCTCAAGGACAAGAGGGCAGATACATGGGGATGCTTAATATTGCCATCTTCGCTGGTATCGGTGTGGGACCTGTGCTTGGCGGGCTTTTTCTGGACACGATGGGCATAAATCCAGCCTTCTATGCCATGAGTGCGTTGACAGCGGCTTCACTGGGTCTGGTACTGGTCTTGCTGCCACCCGAGCACCCTGACCGTGAAATAGGGCTGACTGCTGGACTGCTGACCACATTTCGGCAAATGCTGCAGAACAAAAGGGTCATCGGAATGCTACTTCTGCGCGTAGGCACCATGATTGTTATGATTCCTACCATGGGTTTTGTGCCAATCGTCATGGATCGACTCATGGGAGCCACAGGTATCGAGATTGGCTTCGTAATTTCCACACGTACAATAGTAAATGCCGGGCTTCAAAGCATTTTCGGAAGGATGGCTGACCGGTATAACAAAGTAGCTCTGCTCTTGATAGGCTGTTCTATTGCCAGTGCAGGTGTATTCGTGGTGCCTTTTTCAAATAGCTTCTTACAGCTAGTTGGGCTGTTTGCCGTCATCGGGATAGGTGAGGCCTTAGTTTGGCCAACTTTAGGAGCAATAGCGATAGAGGAGGGGCACCAATACGGCCAGGGGTCAATGATGGGTATCTTCAATATGGCTCTGAGTGCTGGGATACTAATAGGCTCGTTCGTGGCGGGTTCATTGATGGATCAGCTCGGCCTGGACTATGTGTTCTATATCACGTCCATCATACTTATTCTGAGTGCATTGTTGGGTGGCCCAATGATTGCCCGAGGAGGACAAGCTCGAGGAAAAGATTCCTCCGCTGATTCCGGTGACGATTGAACCTACCCAGTAAATTCCATCGGATATTCGTGATGCCGAATTTTAGAAATACTCTGGGCAGCAAGACGCCAAGTCAACCAAGCTTCTCGCCACTAACCATCAAACCCTAAGCCAGCAGCTAGCTCTGCTTGATATAGAAGCACAAAATTGCTATACTCTCAAAGTTCAGCCATGAAATTATGGAGACATCCTTTCGATGCTGCCGAGAAAGCTACAAAGCCAGGGCAAATACATATAGACAAAGAAAGGTGTAAAGGTTGCGGCTTTTGCGCCGAATTCTGCCCCAGGGAAGTCCTCCAGATGAGTTCGGACCTAAGTCCTAAAGGTTACAACGTTGCTGTAGTGAATGATGAGAGCAAGTGTCTTGCTTGCGGTTTTTGTGAGTTAATTTGCCCCGAGTTTGCCATAAAAGTGTCGACACCTCTAGATAATAACGACGCTTAGCAGTTTCACTACGATGGAAAATCAAGGGCTAGTGGGAGAATTCTTCATGAATGGAGACTTGGCTTGTGCCGAAGCAGCCATCAGTGCGGGCTGTCGCTTCTTTGCTGGTTATCCTATCACACCAGCCAGTGAGACAGCCGAAAGAATGAGCATACGGCTCCCCCAAGTCGGAGGCGTGTACATTCAGATGGAGGATGAATTCGCATCTATGAACGCTGTGCTTGGTGCATCTTGGGCAGGCGTAAAAGCTATGACTGCTACCTCTGGACCGGGATTTAGTCTGATGATGGAGAATATCGGGTTAGGGGTGATGTTGGAAACTCCCTGCGTAGTAGTCAATATCCAGCGGGCGGGCCCATCTACTGGATTACCCACTATGGTTGGACAAGGAGATATGATGCAGGCCCGATGGGGCTCTCACGGGAGCTACGAGATAATCGCTTTGGCACCAAGCTCACCACAGGACATTTTCGACCTTACTATACTGGCTTTTAACCTTTCTGAGAAATACCGTGTTCCCGTCCTGGTCATGTCTGACGAGGTTGTAGGCCATATGAGTGAGAAGGTGACTATGCCCCGTGTAGCGCCGGAAGACCTTATACATCGGCCGCGGCCTCACCTAGGCCCAGAGGAATATCTGCCTTATAAGGCTAATGCGGATCTTGTTCCACCTATGGCTGTAGCAGGGGAAGGATATCATTTCCACGTAACCGGTCTCACGCATGACGAAAGGGGTTATCCAGTGATGACTGCTGAGGCCCAAGATCGGCTGGTACGTCGTTTGGCGGACAAGATACGATTCAACAAGCACGACATAATAAGGTACAAGGAATTTCAAGTTGAGGATGCGGATATTGTAGTCTGTGCCTACGGGATTTCTGTCCGTATCGCACAATTGGCAGTAAGAATGGCCCGAGACGAGGGAATTCGGGCAGGCCTCCTACAGTTGATAACAGTATGGCCATTTCCTGAAGAGCGCATAAGGGAGCTCTCGTTACAAGCTAAGGCATTCATAGTCCCAGAAATAAATTATGGGCAGATCGTGCTGGAAGTGGAAAGGTGTGCCGGGGGCAGAGCTAAAGCGATACTTGTGCCTCACATGGGAGGGAGCGTACACTCACCTCAGACTATTCTAGAAGCGATACGGGAGGCAGAACTGTGACTGCTAACTTGAATGCAGAAGGTCGGTCAACCGAAAGATACTTAAGGCAGGACAGATTGCCCCATATATGGTGCTCTGGCTGTGGCATCGGAATAGCTTTGGACGCCTTCCTCAGGGCTATTGACCGAGCCGACATAGACCCAGACAAATTATCCGTGGTTTCAGGAATAGGCTGCTCCGGCAGGGCAGCAGGTTATGTCAAGCTCGATTCCTTTCATACTACTCACGGCCGTGCCATCCCATTCGCCACTGGCTTATTACTGGGAAACCCAGAGCTAAATGTGGTGGTATTTTCCGGGGATGGGGATCTGATAGCTATAGGCGGCAATCACTTGATACACGCGGCACGCCGTAACATAGATATGACTGTAATTTGTGTAAATAACTTTAACTATGGCATGACTGGCGGGCAGGTAGGGCCTACTGCCCCTCTTGACGCTCGGACTACTACCACTCCTTACGGTAATTTCGAACCTCCCTTCAACTTGCCCTACTTGGCATCTGCCAGTGGCGCATCTTACGTAGCTCGATGGACGGTATTACATGCGCGTGAATTGGAGAGATCTATGGCTGAAGCTATGACTAAACCAGGTTTCAGCTTCATAGAGGTCATCAGTCCTTGTCCCGTGGTCTATGGCCGTATGAATAAAGAGCCGAAGGGGCTGGATTCCATGCACTATTACCAAGAAAGAAGTGTCATACGAGATGGTACGGACCCGAAAGAAGCAAACATCGAGTTGAACGGCCCCATTCTGGTAGGTAAGTTTGTGGATATTCAACGCCCCACACTTTGGGATAACCTACGCCATGTATCCAACAAGGCACGAGAGAAGGTTAGGGCACAGGCCAAAGTGTAGTTACACATGGGATAGAGCATTATCCCTCGAGTCAGTTTAAAGATAGATGGATAGAAAGGAAATCCGAATAGCTGGGTTTGGCGGCCAGGGCGTTGTGCTGTCAGGCTCCATCTTGGGCAAAGCTGCTTCAATATATGATAAAGGGTTCGCCTCCCTTACTCAAAGTTATGGGCCTGAGTCTCGTGGTGGCTCTTGCCGTGCTGAGGTAGTAATCGACGATGTCCCCATAGAGTACCCCTACGTGGTCAACCCCCAGGTGCAAATCATTCTGTCACAAGATGCCTATAACCAGTACGGGAAAGACGCAGCGCCGGACACCTTATTAATTTTAGATTCCGATTTAGTGAAAGTCGATCCATATCAGAACCCTAAGCCCCTTTCCATTCCAGCCAGTCATATGGCTCAAAACTTAGGACGTGTGGTAGTGGCCAATATTATCATGCTGGGGTTCCTAGCGGCTGAAAGCGACATAGTATCTTATGAAGCCCTCAAGGATTCCATTTTGGACTCCATCCCTCAAGGGACAGAAGATTTCAATATGAAGGCTTTTGAATTAGGCTATAACTATGGTGTTGAGCATGGCAGTAAAGTCCGATAGCACTGTGTCTAAAAGCGTTGTCATCATTGGCAGCAACATTCCTTCGATACAAGCGGCACTTACCCTGGCCCAGATGAGAGTCAAGGTTAAACTGATTACAGACTTAACCGCATTTGGCTGTGATGATGCTATTAGCAATATACTGGGCAATTCCCCTCTGGATCAACGTTTTCTTTGGTCTTTGTGGCTACAGGCAGCGAGCCATCCTTTGATAACGCTGTACACTGGCGCTGAAGTGGAGTCCATAAAAGGGAAGAATGGCGACTTCAGGATACAATTAATGCAGCATCCACGATATGTACACGAGGACCTCTGCACTGGTTGTGGGCGTTGCCAAGCCGAGTGCTCCGCGAGTGTAACCTCGCTGTTAAGAGGTCAAAAGATGACGCATAGCGCTATCCACACGCCGATTCTGGGAACAAAGGCAGTGCCATCAGCATACGTGATAGATAAGAATGGATTTTCTCCATGCCAAGTTGGATGTCCCCTAGGCATCAACGTTCAAGGATTTGTTTCACTGCTGGCAAAAGGCAAGACTGACAAGGCTCTGGCATTGATAAATGAAGCGGCGCCACTTGCTGGGGTACTAGGTCGGGTTTGCACACACCCCTGTGAAGATAACTGTAATCGGGGCCAAGTTGACAGCCCGGTATACATACAAGCACTTCATCGCTATGCTTCGGACAATGCCACCGAGGCTATCCAATACAACCGTAAGTTTCCCGCCAGGTCCCGAGAGGGAAAGATAGCCATAGTAGGTAGTGGCCCCGCGGGGCTGACTGCTGCCTGGGAACTTACACGTCGGGGATATTCCCCTGCGGTGTTTGAATCTCACGGAGTCATCGGAGGGATGTTAGCCACAGGTATTCCTCGATTTCGACTCCCCCGAGAAGTACGAGAGCGGGAAATCGAAGCCATTAGAAGACTGGGAATAGATATAAGGACGGGAATAACCGTAGGACGTGATGTGACCTTCGCTTACCTTAAAGAGCGGGGCTATCGAGCCTTCTTCTTAGCTATAGGTGCTCAACAGAACAACAAGCTTAATATAGCAGGCGAAGAACTTGAGGGAGTGGTGGATTGCATGCCATTGTTGCTGGCTTTGAACTTGAAGGTGGATACTTTCGTGGGTCAGAATGTAGTGGTCATCGGTGGCGGCAATGCTGCTATTGATGCTGCTCGCGCTGCCTATCGCTCAGGGGCCAGAGAAGTTACCATATTCTATCGTCGTACTAGAGATGAGATGCCAGCTATCCCAGAGGAAGTGGAGCAAGCGTTAAATGAAGGCGTGAAAATAGAATACTGCACCGCCCCAGTGGAAATTTTGGGAGATGGAGGTAAGGTCACTGGAGTACGCTTTCAGCGAACAAATTTGAGCGATGAGATTAGAGCAAACAGCGAACATCACCCAGAGCTGATACCAAACTCGGATTTTGTGATTGATGCCGACCATGTGGTAGTGGCTATAGGTCAATCACCCAATGCCCCACAGTTAAACATGGAAGCCCTGGCAATCAATAGCAATACCGATATCATTCAGGTGAATCCTGTAACACTTGAAACCAGTATTCCCGGGGTCTTCGCTGGCGGTGACTGTGTCACAGGGCCCAACAATGTCGTGGAGGCTATGGCTGCCGGGCTCAGGGCAGCGGAATCCATAGATAGATATATGCAAGGGACTCACCTTAAGGCAGGCCGTAGCCTCGAAGCTCCGCAGACAGCCGAAATTGATACTGGGGCAATCGAAGTATCACCTCACGAGAGAGCACACATGCCTACTATTCGGCTCCAAAAGAGGCTCAACAGCTTCGAGGAAACGACCACCGGAATATCAGCGAAAACAGCCCAAAAAGAAACTCAACGTTGTCTCAACTGCGCCCTATGCAGTCAATGCATGGAATGCACCGAAGTATGCGAGCTGGGGGCAGTTTTCCATGACGATGGCATCAGGCATTTTGAGGTAGAAGCCCAAGCCTTGCTCGAATTCCGCTCCAGTGGTCTGGAAGAAAAGGCCCCCATTGGCAAAGTTGACCAGAAGGCCGCTATAGAAGGTGTTCGCATAGTCCCTCCTGGCAGCAATGGCGGACTGACTAAGCAAGTCATAAAGGCCATGGCGATAGCGATGGAGACTGCCATTGAGCTCAAGGCAAGGGAAGAGGAGGAAATCCCGGGGCAGAATTCTACAAGACTGGACACAAATCCGAATGACCTTAATTGGGCTTCAGAGCAAACTGTAGGCAGAACGAAGCCTGTAGGCGTGTTCTTATGTAGTTGTGGCGGTAGTATAGACTCAATCATAGATTTTAGAACACTGTGCAGGAAGTTATCACGTCTTCCAGAAATAGCCTCCATCCGGGAGGTAGCCCAAGCTTGCACCGAAGCAGGCGCTAAGGAGATAGCAAGCCAGGTGACGGAATTGCGATTGGACCGGGTAGTGCTTGCAGCCTGCCGATGCTGCAATTCAGAGGAGGTATGCTACAGTTGCACTGACAGACGAATGATGTGCCAACAATATTTAAATGAGCACCTCATTTTCCCTCACAAGGCGATTGTTGAGTTTGTCAACATTCGAGAGCAGTGTGCCTGGCCACATAAAGAGACTCCTAAGGGTGCTACACGCAAGGCATTGCAGATGATCCTGGCGGGCATTGTGCGCGCTAGAATGGCTACGTCCATCCCCTCTGAAGAAAAGTCTGTTTTACCCAGTGTAATAGTTATTGGGGGGGGATGTGTTGACACCACCGCGGCAAGGGCATTAGCATCTCATGGCTACCAAATTGAGTTTGTTGCCAGACATCGCCCAGAACAAAATCAACTGCTGGAGCAACTCCAGGGGAGTGATGTAATTGTTAAGACTTGGCCCAATGCTTTGAAACTCGAGGGTTCTCCGGGGAACTACGAAGCTGTGCTGGAATATGATTCTCAGATTGACCGTATAGCTGCTGGTGCAGTGCTGGTGAATATAGAGGAGTTAAATGAAGGTACGACTTCTCTATCCAACACAAAATTCAATAGCGGGCTTCTGGGCTGCATTATGGCTCGAACAGGCGGTTCAGGTTATCTTGCTAATGGAGTCGATGACCTCCTCCGAGAGATCACCATTGGGGAGAGAAGTGGCATATTTCTGACATCGCCTGAAGTCAGTAAATTGCCAGAGGACCAGATGACATATGGATTGGCTGTTGCAGCTCGGGTTTCGACATACCTGGAACAGGCAAGCATAAGCCCTCGAGCCATGGCGGTAGATATGGACATCAAACTATGCCGCGGTTGTGGTGATTGTGCTGATATATGTCCCTATATAGAAATGAGGGAGAATGTAAATGGGACAGTATCTGCTTATATCGATAAGGTACTGTGCCTTGGTTGTGGTGCATGCATTGCCACTTGCCCTGCAGGTGCTATAACCCAGCCGCTCCAAAGTGATAAACAGATAGTTCATACATTGCAATCTATGCTCCGTCGAGGCCAAGTTTTAAGTAAAGTCTAATGTCTACGCCTTATAATGAAGTATTGGTTTTTGCCTGCAACTGGGATGGCTGGAGTTGTATTGAGACAGCAGCTAACCTAGGACTTTGCTACCCTGCATCAGTAAAGGTGGTCAGGGTAAGCTGCCTCTCGAGAATACACGCAGGCCTGATACTCAGGGCTTTTGAACTGGGAGCAGATGGAGTGATGCTGCTTGGCTGTGAGCCAGGTAAATGTCGCTTTGGTATTGATAGTGAATGTATTATTAAGGAATATGAAAAGGCTCGGAGTATCTTAGAGATGTTAGGAATGCAGAAAGACAGGCTGACTTTAGTTCAGCTTCCTGCGTTTAGTGGCCGTGAATTTGTTATGCGAGTAACGAGCTTCATTGCAGAAGTTGAGCGATTCTCAGTTTCCAAGCGTGCTAGAATTATGGACCATAGGCCAGCTCAAGATGTTACGGTTCCATCACATTCCTAACTTGCTATTGAGAAAGGCAGATAGTTAAGTGTTCGATTTTCAAAGCGTTATAAGCGATACCAAGGTACGCCTCTGCTTAGATTGTGGTAAATGCACCGTGCTCTGTCCTGTGGCTCGTTACGACACGGAGTTTAATCCCCGCCGCATAGTACAGGAAGCGCTGAAACAGAATGGCCGTGGCCACATGGATGAGACAATATGGGCTTGCCTAAGCTGCAATATGTGTATGGAGCGATGTAACTATAATGTAAAATTCACCGACTTTATTAGGTCTTTGAGGTACAAGGCATTAGAAGAGGGGGCCGAATTACAATATAGTCACGGTGGAGCACCTCAGACAATCATGCATCTAATGTCTCAAGGAGACATCAGGCAGAGTCGACTGGACTGGCTTCCAGAGGATATCGAGATAGCTAAGCAATGTGATACCGCCTTCTTTGTAGGTTGTGCTCCTTATTTTGACGTCCTCTTCAGCGATTTGGGTGTTAAAACAGTTGAAGGTACAAAGGGAGCACTCAGATTGTTGAATCACGCTCAAATACCCTTTACACTTGTCCCTAATGAACGTTGTTGCGGACGGGATTTGCTTCTGTTGGGAGACATAGAGGGGTTCCTATCCCTAGCTAAAGCCAACATGCATGAATTCAACAGACGCAGCATAAAGAACATTATTACTGGCTGCCCTGAAGGTTATTACACTCTCAAGATAGACTATCCAAAATTCTTGAAAGACTGGGAAATTAATGTTATGCATATAACTGAGGTGATAGCTCCACTTATTGAGAATGGCCAATTGGCTTTGGGTAGGCTTGAGCAAAAGGTAACCTATCAAGACCCGTGTACGCTGGGAAGGTATTCCAGAATATTCGACCAGCCGCGTTCTATCTTAGCCTCGGTAGATGGTCTAGAGATGGTTGAAATGTCTGATAACCGAGAGAAAGCACTGTGCTGCGGCGCAAGCCCCTGGGCATACTGTGGCACAGTAAATAAGCAGATACAAAAAGATCGCCTAGCACAAGCAGGAGCTACCGGATCTGATATATTGATTACCGCCTGCCCCAAATGCCAAATACATCTCAAGTGTGCCCAGAAGAATGCAGAGAGCAATGATGTATGCCGGATTGAGATTCAAGATATATGCGATCTAGCAACTCAGTCGCTGTTGCCACAGGAGGTAAGCTAGTTGACACAAGAAGAGCTCAGGATAGGTGTTTTTGTTTGTGAGTGCGGGCTCAATATAGCAGGTTCTGTCGATTGCGAGGAGGTCAGGAAAGCAGCGGAGGAGCTTCCAGACGTCGTGGTCTCGGTTGTGAACAAATACACTTGTGCTGATCCGGGCCAGGAGGAGATAAAAAGATACATTCGCGAGTATAATCTCAGCCGAGTGGTTGTAGCTTCTTGCACTCCCAGGATGCATGAGCCAACCTTCCGCAATTGCATTGCCGAAGCTGGGCTTAACCCCTACCTCTTGGAGATGACCAGCATCAGGGAGCAGTGCAGCTGGGTGCATCTACATGACA
>Ga0180438_10006158_pt1 | contig 16350 bp, 17 predicted proteins | sample SS_ome_12_FD_132455 | JGI IMG/M metagenome (GOLD analysis project Ga0180438, IMG submission 132455) | Hypersaline lake sediment archaeal communities from the Salton Sea, California, USA - SS_3_D_2 metaG | ecosystem: Environmental > Aquatic > Non-marine Saline and Alkaline > Hypersaline >...
AACCGGGCTTAACTAAAAAGTCAAAGAACACTTGGCGCAAAGTGATGAATAAATCGACCACGGAGCACCTAATTTTTTGTTTTATTTCTTTTCATTTTTTCATACACTATTTGACATTACCAAAAAGAGCCCACAGAACACACAGAAAAACACAGAAGAGATAGAGGGAAAATAGACCTTGTATGATATTTTTTCCGTATAGTCGTAATTGCGTGGGCGTTTTTTTAGCTGTGGATAATTTTTTCATTTTTTTTATAACAATTTTTTAATAACAAAGAAAAATTTTAAATGAAAAAGAAACGTATTTCAATGGCAATGATCGTTTTTTTTATTTTTTTCTATCCCTTCTCATCATTCCATTATCCTATCATTAAAAAATAAAGATGCAAATCTTAACGTTGATTATGGATAACTTTCTGTTCTGGACATAACCCACCACCTCTTGTTCTCATCAAACAAGGGTTGGTGACAAGAAAGAGGGGGAATGCGAAAAGTTTAATTTAAAAAAACCTTCTACAAGGAACAGGAAAAATAGAGATGGGATTAAATATATTAAAAAAATTAAGAATGCCTGAAAAAGTATATAAAAAACAGACTTTTTCGCCATCCCTACTATTTTAAGCCGATTGGGTGGTATCTTGAGTTGGGGGCAACACCCTCTTTTTCAGTTATAGAGAATTTGTTTATAAATCCGTTGCTAAATTCCTAACCCTGCCTTTGCTTCTTTATCTTTTGGATATTTTTCTTAATATTCATATTGAAAAATAATGAATCTTGCTTTATTATTATCTACGAGGAAAACAAAGATGCTTAAAAAGAATTTTAATAAAGGAGTTATAAAATGACGGTCATCGAAGCCACAGCCAAATCGCTGCAAATGAATCCGGATGACCTCTTAAGGGAAAGTCTTAAAGTATTCATCGATCAAAAATTATCGGCAATTGAAGCGGAGATCTTTTCTATCGCCAAAAAACACGGGGTAAAGGATGTCTTCGAGCTGGATAAACGAATTGGAGAGGGATTAGTCAGTGAAGATGAAGCTTATGAGGATTATTTTCACCTCGATTACCTTGAAGCTGAAAGACAAAAACTGAAACATGCCGCAGAGAATTTTTAATGCCTGGTATTGGGATTGAAGACTTAAAGAGAATCGCAAAGGTCGAATTTGCCGAGATCGTTAAAAGTGTTCAAACAATGGGATTTAAAATAAGGATAATCCTAACTGATAACAGTTTTATAGATGTCACTCTTTCACGCACTATACCTGACAAATTTGGCTATCACTGGGAATGTATGGACCAGGACGGTTCTATTTACCGGTATGATAACTTTCATGATAAAAATTGGAAATCAATTGAGACTTTTCCATATCATTTTCATAAAGGCACGAAAGAATGTGTTGAACGATCTCCTTTTCATCTGAATACTATTGATGGATTTAGGGGATTTATGGAGTTTGTAAGGGAGAAATTGAGAAGCAAAAAAATCAAAAAATAGACATATGAGTAGAAACACCAGGGACGGTGGGTCAAAACGTCAAAGTATGAGCCGTGTCCTTAAGTTGAGAGTAAGGGATTTGGTGCAAGGCGAATTTTTCTTTTGCCCCTATATTTGTAAAGGGATTCTTCAAGATAATCCAGAAACTATGTTTTGTTCTTATGCCCGGGAAAAATGTCTTCACCATTAATTCCACGATTCATGCCGTGATGGTAGGCACTTTCGTATGTCAATCTTACTCGTTTCATGGGTCTATTGCACCACAACAAAGTAACAAAGTAACGCACCGCCCCAGGTTTCCGGAGCGGAAGAAGGAAGACAAAGGACCTGTGCAGCGTAAGTTGTTCGATCTGGATTAAACAAAAGCTTTTGTGGATGTTTCACGACTCCAGGGGGCACGGCATTTAAAGATGTCCACGGAGCCGATACATCGTTAGTAACATCGTACTGCATCATTGCACTGCAAATGCTCCCCCACGCAGTGGGGCCCCTGGCCGCCGGAGGCAAAACTAAAACGTTAACTTAATACCACTGGCAAGGCTTAAAAAGGATGGATTGATTTGGATTTGGGGGAGATTCATCTCTGTAGTAATCTCTGCAAGGGTTTTCATTACAATGATATCTCCGGGATTAAGAATCTCCTTTAAATTAACGTCGGCGGATACATCGGAACAATAAAAATAACGGCAGTCAAGAAAAAGGCTAATCATATTGGAAAGTTTCACATTTAGGACACCGCCGATATTTACCCCGATTTTAGACGCCGGTTCAATGGTGAAACTGAGCTGATAGAATTCCGAAAACATCACGCTGTGCCCACCCTCCCAATAAAACGAATAACCCAATGTCGATGCTTCACCCTTAAAACGAAAATAGCTCACTCCCCCGGAGAGGTCGACATGCAACTGACTGCCGATATCGAAACGGGCCAACAGGTTCAGCGCCAATGTGAGTTGGTTGATATGGCCGTCCGTATTCGGCAGGGCGATATTTCTATCAAAGGTTCCTGCTGTAGGGGTGTAGTCAGGGGGATAGAATGCCGTATATTCAAGGTGGACGTGATAGGAATTACCACTCCCTTTCAGTGAAGTTTTGTGAAACCCGGCCGCTGCTTGAATGCCGAAATTTGGGTTAAACAGGTGATTCACTGCCAGGAACAGTCCCCCACTATTTTTCCCCTTGAGATTTAACTCTTGTGAAGCTTCGGTTACTGCCCCGCTTAGGTACTCTAAAACCGGTGAGTATACCGGGTTGTAGGTATTATTTAAAGAGGGGACATTGAAACTCCCGCCAAGGGAAAATTCCCATTGTACCGCGCTTACGGTGATAGACGTAATAAGAAGCAATATTAATAAAAGATGCCATTTCTTTTTCATTTCAAACCTCCGGACTTCGCATAAAAGATTAAAATTGTCGGGTTTATTATACCACACAATTTAATATTCTGATAAATCTTACTAAAAAATATTTTTTTTAGCCACAGAGGACACAGAGGACACAGAGTTTAAAAAAAATCTTTTCTCTGTTATCTCTGTGGCAAAAAAGAAAAGGAAAAGTTGGGCTGTAAGCCTGGAGGCAATTAAGATGCTACCGATAGAATTTGATGGAATTATTTTTAAGGAAGGCAATACTTATGTTTCTTATTGCCCAAAACTTGATGTCTCCAGTTGTGGCAGTACGATCGAAGAAGCCAGGAAGAATTTGAAAGTTGCTGTTTCTCTATTCCTGGAAGAATCTGAAAAGATGGGCACATTTAATAATCAATAATCAATTGTTAATTGGAAATTATTAATGAAAGATTTCTGATTAAGGGGGAAGAAGAAAGGGCAGCCGCAGGGGCTGCCCATAGACACTGATAGGAAAATCGTTTTTTCCTTCAACCATTTTTTTCGTCTCATCATTTAAATTTTTAAAAAAACCTCCTTATGCTAAGACACACAAGGGACGGTGGGTCAAAACGTCAAAGTATGCCCTTTGTTCTCATCAAACAAGGGTTGGTGACAAGAAAGAGGGGGAATGGGAAAAATACGCTAAATTTAAAAAAAATCTTTCCCAAGGAACAGGAAACACAGAAACGAGATTAATTATATTGAAAATATTGCTTCAAAATATTAACTCGTGCTTCGTAGTAAGGCTACTTCGCAGAGTAGTACTCGTGCTACGTAGCAAAGCTACTGCGCAGAGTAGTATTTATTTAAATTTGAAATTAATAAAATTTAATTTTCACACTGCAAATATTAAAAAAATTAAGAATACCCATAAAAGTATGTAAAAAACAAACTTTTTCATCGTCCCTGCTATTTTAAGCCGATTGGGTGGCATTTTGACTTGGGGGCGACGTCCCAGGTTTCATTAAAGTTTAATCTGTCTACTCCTTTTCAAAAATCGGATTTGGGTAATGGGCTTTGTTGTTTAACATATTAATAATTTTGTTTAAATTCCCAATTGATTTTTCTTTGTTGTAAATTTCTTTGTACCTCCCCTCGGATAGGGTTAACCCGGCTCCAACTGCACCACCACCTAAACAACCTACAGTTCCAAATACAATTCCTCCCATAAATCCTTGAAGGCCCTTATCATGTTTACATTGTGCTTGTGAACGGCCCAACAAAACCCCAACTGTTGTACCAATCAGAAACCCATATAAGAATCCCTTACCAGTTTTTGATTTTTTTATAATCTTTATTGTTTTAATCTTATTGATATCAACATCAACACTGCGTATGGATCCACGACGCCCTACTAATATTAATAAAGATTCCTTCTTTACTTTAAACAATTCGCCTTTTACTACTTTATCGCTTATAACCATCAATCGTATGCCTTTTTTTCTTTTTTTTGCCGATATAGTAGTTGGGAAAATAAGTAGGGCGGAAAGGATTAGGACCAAACATTGTGTAATTCTCTGGTTATTCCAAATTTTAACCATTTCTCACCTCCTTTTTCTCCATATGAAGAATACCATAGGAAAATCGTTTCTTCCTTCATCCATTTTTTTTACTCCCATAAATCTTTAATTCTCCTCTGCATTTATAATGGCATCAAAATTCAAATTTTTCAACTATTTTTTTTATCCATAGGGATTGAGATTGACGGGATAAAAAGTGGACAGGCGCCAAACGCCATATGTCGCCAGTATGTGGCTAATCGCTAATCGTTCTCCCCAAAAACAATGCCCTGGAAGATTTCGATCCCAACGCCGCTTTTCCATTCATCCGCTGGAAGTCCTGCTTTCCGACACCCATAAGAGATATACTCCTCCAGGTTCCACCCCTGTTCTACCGGCACCTGTGGCAGGAGCAATCCCCTCATAAACCCTTTGCTAATAATGATACCATCACGGCCCACAACAACGTCTTTGTAGCTCCCTACCTTTTGAGGCACGGTTAAAATCGATATCTCAATATCAACCTCCTTTAAATCGTCAGGAGCAACAGGATGAAACCGAAAATCTTCTGTGGCCGAAGAAATGGCATTATCCACCACTGCCTCGATCAATGGTTTAGTTGGTAACGGGTAGCCAATACAGCCTCTGAGATCGCCTTTTTTATGAAGCGTCACAAAAACACCTCTCTTTTCCCGGAATTTGGAGTTCTCGGTTGGGGGATATTCTTTACTCCCATCCTCCAGGTATTTCTCTATGGTTGTCCTGGCTAATTTTAGTAATTCCTTTTTCTCTTCTATTGTATAATCCTGACTCATACGGCCTCCTTTTATTTTTTGTTCCCTAGGTATAAAGAGACAACGTTTTTTTCAGAGTCATAAAGATAAAACTCTGGCTGCTGATATTGTTGTTGATTTTTAGAATTTATCTTAATAATAACATCTTCCAAAAACCAGTCACTTAAAAAGGGTTCCATGTTGTTAAAGAAAACGCCCATCAATTTTTCACCTACTTTTGTAAAAAATCGGTGATAGACATCATGGATATTTTTTTTTTTAAAATTGGCAGGGAAAAAACCTTCAACAATATAATGTTTTCCGATAATTTGACCCATCACAAATCCATTTTTTATGGTATCTACATCTCTCATCACATCTAATTGCCGTTTTGCTTCAGGTGTATAATTAATTTCCATAACTGATTTTTAGCACATTAAGCAGGTTTTTTCAAGAGGCGGAGCCCCCAAAATTCACCGCCAAGACAAGCGGTGAATTTGTTCAAGGTTCAAAGTTCAAGGTTCAACGTCGATGAACTTAAAAGAGTAATTAACTTTTTAAGTACTTTGAAATAAACATTGAACTTTGAACATTGAACATTGAACACCAAATCCACCATTTTCTAAAAATCAGGTGGTGGATTTGGAACCCTCTTTCAACTCAACAGGTACTCAACAGAATCGCAGCCAGCAAAGGGACCATGATTTCGTGATGACCGACAAAATAATACCCCTTTCCCCCATTTAATACCGGGCGGTTGGTCACATTTTCATAGCAGCGATACTGCCGATTAAAATCAAAAACCGCAGTGTAAAAGTTTTTTAGTTTAATGCCCTGCCCCGTACAAAAAGCCACTGCCTTTAGAAATACTTCTGGTAAAATAACAGCAGAACCCATATTGATATAAACCCCGCCGTCACTCAATTTACTAACCACTGAGGAAAAAAGCAGGAAATCCTTTTCAGCCAGTGCACCGACCACTGCCCCATCAAAGCTGGGGTGATAGTGAATAAAATCCGTGCCAATGGCTGGATGAATGGTCAACGGTATATTTAATTTATAGGCTTTGTACAAGATACTGTTATTATTGAAAGGAAATTTAGCAGTCATCAAGTAATAACCCACAGCTTCACCAGCGCCCAGGTTCTTGGCATGACCCTGTTTCAATGCGATATTCAAGAAAATCCCGGTTTCTTCGGCATTTCCGAAATTTCCTTTATGCAAATTTTCCGCTACATCTTCAGACGTTTTACCACAATAGGCAATCTCAAAATCATGAATCATAAAGGCGCCATTAACACCCACAGCGGAAATCCATCCCCTCTCCATCAAATCGATGATAATGTTGTTTAATCCTACTTTTACTGGATGGGCTCCCATTCCAAGAATAATGGGTTTCTCTTCTCTCCTGGCAGCTTTAATACGATCGATAAACTCAATTAAATCCTTGACGGCTAAAAGATTGGGCAGTGATTCTATAAAGGAACCCAAATCAGAGCCCGGTAGAATGGGTTTACCAAAATCTTTTATATCCACCAGGGACTTTCTATTTTTTATTGGAATGGTTTTTAAATTTTTTTTACTCAATAATGGGTATTTTTTATAAGGCATTATTATTCTTTTTCAACATCACCATCAACAACAGTTCTTATCCTGGTATATTTAATCACATATTCAATCCCACTGTATACGGTTAAGATTAAGGCGACATAGAGTATGATGGTTCCCACTTCGAAGGTTGCTTCAGGATCAGGGAATTTCTGATGCAAGATTAACGTTGATATGGCAATGATTTGAAACAGTGTCTTTTTCTTTGCCAACGAGGAGGTTGAAAAGGCAGAATCTTTAACCACGAAATAAAACCTGAACCCTGTAATAAAGATCTCCCTTAATATGATAATGGCAGCCACCCAGGCAGCTACGAACTCCAGGTAAACCAGGGCCAGAAGTGCCGCTGCTATTAACAGTTTATCTGCCAATGGATCGAGAAATTTTCCCAGTTCTGTAATCTGGTTCAGCCTTCGGGCAAAATAACCGTCAACCGCATCGGATATTGAAGCAATTAAAAAAACTAAAAAAGCGATAATCTCTTTATTCTCCATCTCTGTAAGTAAAATGACCAGAAAAATAGGCACCAGGAGAATCCTTAAAACTGTAATTATATTTGCTATCGTCATTTTAAAGGTAATATTTTATAATGGATTGTAAGAAAAAGCAACATAAAAAGAGAAAAAAGCTTTAAAGAATTCAAACGGATTGTCATTGAAGCTCTTATGTGCTTGTCATTGTGGCTTTTGAGTGCTTGTCATTGAGACTTTCAAGCACTTGTCAATGAATGCTTTAAGATTTGTCAATGAGAACGTAAGGTTTGTTATTGAGTGCTTTAAAGGTTTTTCATCTTTTTTATTTCCTATTGAGAATTTCAAAAAAGTTCCAATGACGTGAGCGAAGCGAACCAATGACCAATGACGCCGAAGGCAAATGACAAATTCTAAAAAGTACTAACCTTAAATAGACCTTGCGAGTGTTAGTGCTACCACATCGGCCTCTTCTTTTGTCAAGAGCTCTGTGCATTTTTTTACAGTGGTTCCGGTGGTATAGACATCATCGATCAGCAATATTTTTTTCCCTTTTATAGAGGGGGTGGTGTTGATAAATTTAAACGCACCGTTGAGGTTATTCAACCGCTGATTTCTACTTAGACCTGCTTGCGGCAGTGTTTTTTTTATCTTTACCAGGTGATGGATTAAGAGCTTCAATCCCAATTGCTTCGATAGAATTTTTGCTATCTCCAGGACAGGATCAAACTCCCGTTTCCTCCCTTTATCGGGCGGCACAGGGATGATAAAATCTAAAGACTCATCTATTTTTTTAAAAAAAACGTCAATATAATACCCAGTCAGCAGGTGTTTTAATCTTTCTACATTCCCATATTTAAATTTCAAGATTAATTCTTTTAATTCTTCTTCGTATCCGCCGTAAGAGATATGTTTTCGGAAGGGGGGAGGATTAAGGAGGCATTCGCCGCATCGGGGATTGTTATTTCCCAAAGGCCTACCGCAGTGCCCACACACATTTGTTCTAAACATGCGCATTTTTTCCTTGCATTCACGGCATATCATATCCTCACCCTCATAAACCAGGTCTTTTTCACACAATTTGCATTGGGTGAGAAAAACGGATAACCGGGTGATTTTTATCAGTTCCTGGAAACACCGGTTAAAGATGCACCCGAGTGTTCTCATTCTTCTATGTTATTCTTTGTTTTGAATGATGCGGGCAAAATAATGAAGGGCGGGGAAACCCCGCCCATACGTCATTCTAACCTTTTTATTTATTCTACTTTTTCTTTTCCACCGGCCATTTGTCGTGTTTGGGCCAGGGTCTGGGGTCCTCTTTTATTTTTTTCAATAAAATCTCAAGACCCTTCATCAACTGGGCGTCATAACCCCGGGCCACTTCTGCCGGGTGAAGGTCCACGGTAATATCTGGTTCTATACCGATATTTTCCACCACCCATTGGCCTTTTTCATCATAGATTCGGTAATCCGGTGCAGAAAGACCGCCGCCGTCGATCATTCGAATGAACATGGAGACTCCCACCAGTCCACCCCAGGTGCGGGTTCCAATAACAGATCCCATACCTTTTTGCTGGAAAAGCAATGGGAATTCATCGCCTCCGGAACCGGCCTGCCGGTTGGTCAGGCATACCATATGCGCTCTGGTGGCTGTAGAGGGGCTTGCCTGGTGATGAGAATAGCGACGGGTCCAGTAGGATAGAATTTCTTTATTCAGCCGCGCAAGGAAAATATCCGGATCCAAACCCCCACCATTAAATCGTCCATCCACGATAAGCCCTTTTTTCCGAAGCTGGGAGTAGAAGTATTTAGGAAATTCAATCGCTGAGTCCACAAAGGTATCTGGAAAATGAATATAACCGATCTGTCCATTGGAGGCTTTTGCCACAGTTAATCGGTTATGTTCTACCCAGTCCAGGTAGCGCAATCTTCGGTCACCACGCAAAGGCTTCACCGTACATTCTTTTGCCCCCAGGAGGGTGGGTTTAGTGTTTACCTTGAGAGTTACCTGTTTGTCTCCAAGACCCTGGAAATAGCTGTAAATGTTTTGGTCTGTAGTCACCGATTCGCCATTGACAGCCAGGAGGTAATCGCCCTCTTCTACATGGATATCAGGACCGTAGAGAGGTGGGATTATCTCACGGGACCAGTCGGGCACGCGGTATATCTTTTTAAATTTGTATCGTTTATTGGCAGCATCGATTTCCCAGTCTACGCCCAGCATGCCGATATTGACTTCCTCGGCCTGGCGCTTCCGGTCACCACCAAAGACATAGGTATGAGAGGTGTTCAACTCTCCAATCAACTCACCAATAAGAAAGCGCATATCCTGTCGGCAGGAGGCATGGGGCACCAATTGGCGGTATTTCTCTCCAATGGCATTCCAATCGATCCCTTTCATGTTGGGATCATAATAAAAATCACGCTCCATACGCCACGCTTCATTAAAAATCTGCATCCACTCTTTACCGGGATCAAAATACATTTTTAAACCAGAAAGATTAAGAGGTGTTTCTTTGAGCTCCCCATCTTCATCCAATTCAGCAATTGCAATCGCCTTATCCTTTTTGTAAACAATATGGGTGCCGTCAAAGGAGAGACTGTACCCGTCAATTGCTTTAACGAGGGTTTTCTCTTCTCGTTTTTCAAAATCAAATGCTTGCAAATCTTGAGGGCCCAAAGACCGGAATTCAAATTGGTTGTAATCGCCTTTCTCTCCATTTAAATAGCAAATAAAGGTATCACTGACCGCCAGATGGCGGTAGTTTCCTCGAGGTAGTGGTAGTGCTTCAATTCTCTCCGCAATGCCATCAAAGTCTATCTTTACATCAACTTTTTTCTTCTCCTCTTTTTTCTTTTCTTTCTCTTTGTCCTTCTTTTTGACATCAGCATCAGATTCGCCTTCTTCCTCATCGCTGAGAAACGGCAGTAATGGTTTCCCGTCTTTCCTTAGGGTCAGGCAGTAAATGCCAGCCATGTCCTTGTATACCATCTCCCATTCAAAATCGCAGAAGGTGGGATTGAACCTGCGGTTGGAAATAAAGAAGAGATGCTCGCCATCTTTAGAGAAGATAGGCTGAAAGTCATTGAAAAGGCCGTTACTAACACAATGAATCTTACCGGTTTCCAGGGAATAGATGTACACTTTATTGACTAAATCGGCATCCATTTTTGAATAGGCCAGGTAACGGCTGTCAGGTGACCAGGAAAAATCATAGATCGGTTTGACATCCAGGGAGACATCGATATTCTCATACCAGGCTTTGTCCACTTCTGTGATTTTTTTAGTAGTGACGTCCAGGTAATAGCAGCGAAGGGTCTGATCGGCAAAGGCGATTTTCTTACTGTCGGGTGACCAGCGGAGGGTGTGTCGGTAACCGTCTTTATGAAGCGTTAATTTTACGGCTTCTGTTTTTCCCAGGGGATCGATCAGGTAGATTTCATATTCTCCGCTTTTATCCGAGAGGTAAGCGATGGTTTTGCCGTCTGGTGACCAGGCAGCTTCTTTATCCCGGGAGCCGGAATCTTTTGTTAAGTTACGGGTGGGACCATCTTTTTGGGGTACGGTAAATACTTCTCCCCTGGCTATAATCAACGCTCGCTTTCCCGAAGGTGAAAGATCAAACCCGGTAATATACTCTTTTACATCTTTAAAATAGGGTCGTACTTCAGGCGCGTCCGCCCGTATTTCAACGGATATCTTCCGGGTTTTACGGCTGGTGACATCCAGCAGCCAGAGCTCACCACCTTTTTCATAGACTATCTGGTTGATTCCTTCACTGGGACGGCGGACATCATAATCATCATGAAAGGTCACCTGTTCTGTCTTTTTTGTTTGTGTATTGTATGCGTAGAGGTTCAGCGTAAAATTCCGGTCTGAACTGAAATAGATCGTGTCCCCTATCCACATGGGAATCCGGTCCGTGCCTTTAAAGTTGGTCAGGTTAATGTCCTCATTTGTTTTGAAGTCATACATATAAATTTCCTGAGCCAGTCCGCCTTCATAGCGTTTCCACGTCCGATGTTCTCGGCGAACTTTGTTGTAGGCAATTTTTGTGCCGTCAGGTGAAAAGCTTCCGGCAGCAGCCTCATTCATGATCAAGGTTTCGAGGCCAGTCCCATCGGGTGAAATAAGAAAGAGTCGGTCAAAATAATTGAAACTTTCACGAGTGGAGAGGAAAATAATTTTGTTTTTTTGGGGATGCCAGCCCACCACTACATCGGCTCCTGGGTGATAGGTAACGCGAGTAATTTTGCCTCCGTCGGCATTCATTACGTAGACATCGGTATTTCCATCATATTCGCCAGTAAAAGCAATGAGCGTACCATCGGGTGAAAATTTGGGAAACCGCTCCTCCCCATCGTGAAGGGTCAGGCGTACGGCAGCACCTCCATGGATAGAGGCCTTCCAGATATCTTCCCCGTATACAAAGACAACGGTATCCTTATGCACATCGGGAAATCGCATTAGAAAACGCTTCCCATTGGAATCAGCAGCATTTAATCCAGATGAGAACACAAATGATATCGTCACCATCGCCATCAGGATGGTGACCATTACGACTATTCGTTTCATTCAAATCCTCCTTATTTTAGAAATGTATTAATTGTATCATACGTTTAGGTATTAATGATAGTTTAAACGCAACGCTTCATTAATAAAAAAAAAAGATAGGCAAGAAGTGCTCCCCTATTTATTACAAAAATCAGCCTAAATGAATGGGAACAGTGCGTTGCAATTTTCTTTAAGTTCCTATTGAAATAATCAGATTTTTTGTTTAAAATATGGGTATTCAAGGAGGCCAAATGAAAAAATTATTTTTTTTATTTGTTTTTTGTATCATTCTGGGACTATTTTTAACAACCGGGTGCAAGTGCCCTGAGGTGGAAACTCAATGTTGTTTCTCTCAGCCAAAATACAATAGCGGATGGATAAATATAACCAGTCTAACCGATCTATTTCTTACAATCAATCATAATCTAAGCGGTCTTGGCTACTCAAATGTTGACAACTATGTAATTGATCTTCAATATAAGGATCTTTCCGGTAACATCACACATTATGATTATGGAGCATCCGTACAGCAATATTCTGGCGCCTGGTGGAGCAATTTGAATGCCAACACCATTACTGTTGGTTGGAGATCTCATCATATAAATGGCGTTCAAATTTCAGCGATACGTGTCCGTATCTGGGTATATGAGTAGGGAACCTAGGAGCCGCCTCTCAACGCCCTGTTGCCTGAAGATATCCTAAAATTACTAAACTCTTAGATTTGCGCACTGTTTGGTCGGAAAAAGGCGGAAAAAGGGAACAGACGAGAGAAAAATCCGAGCCAGGAATAATAAAAAAGGTGCCAAGCAAGAAGGGTACAAAATTCAAAGAACAGGCATGGATATTCCTTTGCCTCGGCATTCGTGCCTGATCCCTTTTTTTCCAAGAGCTCTATGGGCTACTATTTTCATAGAAGGTGGGAAATGTTCATTTTTTACATATTATTGACAAAAATTTTTTTTTAACCATAATATAATTGTTACTGATAAACTGGATTCCAGGGTAGTAAAATATCGGTAATTAAATCTGGAAAAAAGTAATAAGATTAAAATTAACCAAAGGAGGACTATATGGCCAAGCATCCATTCAGTCAGCAAGATTTAGATAGAATCACTGAGGCGGTCAAAGCAGCGGAGAAAAAAACCTCCGGGGAAATCGTTGTCTATTTTACAACCGAAAGTGATAACTATGAGGAGATCAGCTGGAGAGGATTTGTACTTTTTTCCTTTGTTATTCTTCTTCCGGCATTAATTATGCGTATTTTTACCGATCTGTGGATATTTGATCTTGCTATGATCATTTTAATGGCCATATTTTCAGGGGGTATCGCCCTGCTGGCAGTCATGTTTATCCCTCCTTTCAAGAGATTTCTGGCCGGGGAATCGCTTCTAGATCACCGCGTAGATGATCAGGCCACCATTGCTTTTGTGGAAAAGGAGGTATTCAATACCCGTGACCGTACGGGCATACTGATTTTTCTCAGTATTTTTGAGCGCCGTGTCAGGATTATAGGTGATACTCACATCAATGCCAAGGTGAAACCCGGGGAATGGGAGGTAATCGTACAAACAGTAGTTAATGGAATGCTTTCCGGAGATGCGACACAAGGATTGATTCGTGCCATCTCCCAGTGCGGAGAGCTTCTTAGAATAAAGGGATTTAGTAAGCATCCGGACGATATCAATGAACTTCCCAACCAGATGATTATAGGAGATAAAGAATGAAGCTTTCCAAATATGTAATACTTATTATCTGTATTATGTTTAATATTGTCACGATTCATTCACTGGAAGTCCCATATTTAGTCCAAAGGGTGACCGATAATGCAAAAATACTCTCCCCCAAAGTCTTTTCAGAACTTGAAAAAATACTGGAATCCCATGAGGTAGCCACCAGTAATCAGATAGCAGTGTTGATTATTAAATCCTTGGAAGGGGAGATTCTGGAGCAATATTCAATTAAGGTAGTCGAATCCTGGAAATTGGGCGCCAAAGGGAAAAATAATGGGGTACTCCTGCTGATTTCCCTGGAGGATCGCAAGATTCGAATAGAGGTGGGCTATGGGTTGGAGGGATCACTCACTGATGCCAGATGCAGTAAAATTATTCGAAATCAGATTGTACCCAGGTTCAAGGAAAGGGATTTCGATGGCGGGGTTAGGAATGGTATCAAGGCTATTCTCAGTTCCATTGAGGGAAGTTTCACCATGACTAAAGCCAGGAAACACACCCTTGGAGAGAAAATAGGAGATACTGTATTGACAGGTATTGGTGTTATCGCAATCCTGGCGCTCATCTTTTTTATACTGGTAATACTCATTTGGCTCTTCCGAATTGCTTTTCTGACCAAGGGATTGGTTAGCTGGATCTTTTTTGTCTTTTTTCTTCCGATCTTTATTTTGATTCCCTGGGTACTGATTATAATTATTACAGGGAAGGAGGACGTCTGGATCTGGTTTTTTATTATAGGGGGTATCTACCTTTTATTGAAAATCTGGTTTACTGCAAGTAAAAAGGGGGAACGTTTGTGCAAGAAGTTTTCAGTGAATCTGAGTCTTTTACGCACAAAGTTTCGTTCCTCAGGTATTTGGAAACCCTCATCCAGCATAAGTTCTTCATTCTCCAGTTACCGCTCTTCATCCTTCAGCAGCCGGTCTTCATCTTCCAGCAGTTTCAGCGGAGGAGGCGGCAGCTTTGGCGGTGGAGGGGCTTCCGGAGGCTGGTGATTTTTAATCCATTCCACACCGCTTGATTGATCATTAACCTTTTTGATAAGTTTAATTTGATATTCATTTAGTGTTATTACAACTTCAGATTTGCTTGTAAAATCATCGAGTTTATATTCAGGCATGGGATATGAATTTCTCTGATTTCTCGTCTGACCCCTTTTTTGACCCTCAACATTATGCAAATCGAAATACCTAAAATAACTTTGATTACCTCGGGCATTTTACTCTCTTTTTATTAATTTTTTATTCGGTAAAATAGAAATCATTCATTTCCCAACAGAATTTCCCCTTGGATTTATTTTTGGCCACGACAATTGAATTTTTTTGGGAACATTTTTACTAAAATTTCGTAAATATAGTTGGAGGAAAAAATGAAGGTTCTGTCAAGATTGGATGAAGTACTTTTATTAACGATTTTAAGGTTAAAGGATAATGCATATGGGGTGAGCATTATCAAGGATATCTACAAGAGGACCGGTGAAGAGATCAAGCTTGGGGGACTCTGGGTGTCGCTGGATGTTCTTTCCCAGAAGGGTTTTTTGACAAAGAGATTGGCCGATCCAACTCCCCAGAGGGGCGGTAAAAGTAAAATATACTATACAATCACCAGAGAGGGAATAGAGGCTTTACATAATGTGCGAAAAATTAACGATGCCTTGTGGCAGGGAATAGTAGAAATTTTAGATGCCAGGGAGCAGTTGTCATGAGGGGAGATAAACGGAAGTCTCCAGCATTGGCCAGATGGCTCTTTAAATGTGTTGCCAGATCAGAGGAAAAAGAAACCATTTATGGAGATATGGAGGAATATTTCCAGGAACTGGTCATTGAAAGGAGTATTTTGCGCGCCAGGCTCTGGTATTGGCGGCAGGTGCTTCTGGCAATGCCGGCATTAATTTTAAATTCAATCAAAGGGAGTGCGATGATGGTAAAAAATTATTTTAAGACCGCTGTCAGGAATCTATTATTGCATAAGGGATATTCATTGATAAATATTGCTGGGCTCGCCATTGGCATGGCTTGTTGTCTGCTGATTTTAATGTTTGTAAATAACGAATTAAGCTATGACCGCTACCATGAAAAGGCGAATCGAATTTATAGAGTGGTTTCAGAGATAAAGTTTGGCGGCAGGCATTTTAAACTGGCAGTTCTGCCACCTGCAGCAGCAGGAACCTTTGTGAAGGAATTACCGGAGGTAAAAGATGCCGTTCGGTTCCGCAATAGGGGAAGCCATATTATAAAGTTTGCAGATAAATCCTTTGAAGAAAACAGGGTGATATTCAGTGAACCCTCCTTTTTCAACATCTTTTCCATTCCTCTATTAGCGGGCAATGCAAAAACAGCCCTGAAAAATCCCTACAGCATTGTATTAAGCAAAAAGTGTGCAGAAAAATATTTTGGCCAAGAGAATCCTGTGGGCAAAATTTTAAAACTGGATAATGAGCGTGATTATCGGATTACAGGCATTTATGGCAATATTCCGCCAACCAGCCATTTTCATTTTGATTTCATTGCCTCTATAAATTCAATTGAGGAATTTGATGTGACCGATTGGCTGAGAGATAATTTTATAACTTATTTGCTTTTGAGAGAAAATGCCGATGTCAAAGCGTTGCAGGCAAAGTTTCCCCAGATTATAAAGAAATATTTTGGGCCAGAGATCGAAAAAATGACGGGGAAATCGTTGGACGAGATGATCAAGAGCGGTTATATCTCAATTACCTACCGGATGCAACCTTTGACCGACATTCACCTTTATTCAAATTTGACTGCTGAACTGGAACCCAATAGTGATATCAAGTATGTCTATATCTTTTCGGCCATTGCTTTTTTCA
>Ga0180438_10006161_pt1 | contig 16336 bp, 22 predicted proteins | sample SS_ome_12_FD_132455 | JGI IMG/M metagenome (GOLD analysis project Ga0180438, IMG submission 132455) | Hypersaline lake sediment archaeal communities from the Salton Sea, California, USA - SS_3_D_2 metaG | ecosystem: Environmental > Aquatic > Non-marine Saline and Alkaline > Hypersaline >...
GGAAATTGGAAAAGTTCTGGGAATCGGAGAATCCAGGGTTTGCCAACTGCAGGCACAGGCCCTCATGCGACTGAAAGGCAAACTCAGGAAGGAGGAGTTGACTCGATGACAACCCTGATCGGTATGGTGATCGTGTTCGGCTCGATCATCGGCGGCTTTATGATGCACCATGGGAATCTGCATGTCCTCTTCCAGCCTTCCGAGTTCATCATCATCGGCGGCGCGGGACTGGGTTCCCTGGTCGTCATGGTGCCTCCGAAGCTCTTCAAGAAAGTGATGGGTGCGGTCCCGACGGTCTTCAAGGCGCCCAAGCAGAGCAAGGAAGGGTCCCTCGAGGTTTTGGGATTACTTTACGAGGTCTTCGCAAAGATCAAACGCGACGGGGCCCTTGCCGTCGAGAAGGATGTAGAAGAACCGACGGAGAGCGAGATTTTCCGGAAGTACCCTTCCTTCCTCGAAAACCATGCGGCAGTGTCCCTTCTCTGCGATACCCTGCGGTTGATTACGATGGGTGCGTCGGTCCGCCCTCACGATCTGGATGAATTGATGACGGTCGAGATCGAAAGTCACGAGGAGGACGAATCCCGCGTGTCCGGAGCCTTCCAGACCCTTGCGGATGCATTTCCAGGTCTCGGGATCGTTGCTGCCGTGTTGGGTGTCATCATCACCATGGGAAAGATGAACGAGACTCCCGAGGTGATCGGGCACAGCATTGCGGCGGCCCTGGTGGGGACCTTTCTCGGGATTTTGATGTGCTACGGAGTGATGGGGCCCATCGCGAAGAACCTCGAACACCGGCACCAATCAGAGGTGAAGATCCTCGAAGCGATCAAAGCCTCTGTGTTGGCCTTCGCCAAGGACATTCCTCCGAGGATTGCTGTCGAGTTTGGGAGGAGAGTGATGTTGGGAGATGAGAAACCTGCGTTCAATGAAATGGAAGCAGCGCTGAAGAAGTCGTGATGGAAGAACAACCGATTATCATCAAGAGAATCAAAAAAGGCCACGGCGGTCACCATGGAGGTGCGTGGAAGGTGGCTTACGCAGATTTTGTGACCGCCATGATGGCGTTGTTTCTGGTTTTGTGGATCGTGGCCATGCTGTCGGCGGAAACCAAAAATGCCGTAGCGGAATACTTTCGGAGCTACAGTATGGTCGAAGGGGATAACGCGCTCGGAGGCTCCAAACTCACCCACATGCCCGGGGAGGCGATCCTGCTGCAGGAAAGGCCAGGGGGCATTCAAGGAGGACATGCCTGGCAAAAGAGGCTCGAGAAGAACATCAAGCAGCAACTGGAGACGAGGCTCGCGATAGCCAAAGACCAAGTCTTCATGACCGTGATCTCAGGAGGCGTTCGGATAGAGATCGTCGAAAGATCCGGCAAGGCCATGTTTGGACTCGGCGAGGCGCGCCTGTTGCCTCACGGAGAGAAGTTGCTGAATATCATTGCCGGGGAGCTCAAGAAACTGTCCTATCCTGTCTGGATCGAGGGCCACACCGATGCTCACCCCTACCGGAAAGGTTCCTATACCAATTGGGAACTTTCCGTGGATCGAGCCAATGTCGTCCGAAAGGAGCTCGCTGCGTCCGGAATCCCCGAGGATCGCATCATGAAGGTCATCGGGTATGCTGCTACGGATCCGATCCTTAGGGATCAGCCTTACTCGCCTTTGAACCGAAGGGTGAGCATCGTCGTAAAAGAGAAGAAAGACGAGGATTTGTCCGCGTCGAACGCTGCGGAGTCCCTTTCGGATCTGTCCGAATCAGGGGAAGCATCCGACCGGGGAACAACCGAGATCGCGCACCGGGCGCAGTCGTCCACGGTCGCCACGCGGACAACTGCCTACGACCGCCATTGAGAAAGGAGGTGAGACCGATGATCGATGTATCGGACAAGATCGGAAACCCTGTCTATCCGGTACAGAACCCGGATCGAATCCAGGAGGTCCGCCAGCGAAGAGAGACGATCAAGCGCGATCGATCGAACGGCAGAAGGAAAACGAATAAGCGGAAGAAGTCATCCAAGGACAACCGTCTGGATACTCGGGTCTGATGTTTGAGGTGTTAGGTATCAGGTTTCAGGTGACAGGTCCCAACCTATCCACCCTGTTTGTTCGGGCACGGGCGCGGGCGCGGGGCCTGAGGGCTGATACCTGAAGGCTAAGAGAAAGGAGTCTCCCATGAATACTCTCATCCTAATCGGTTTCGACCTAATCGTCTCTGCACTGCTGATCCTTCTCGGGATGTTTGTTGTGTGGAGCCGGTTCCGAACGCAACCGGGGGTGGACAACAACAGCGACATCGACCCGACAGTCAAGACAGTCGTAAAGGACAGCGAGGAATCCTGGAAACCCTTGATGCAGTTCTCGGTCGAGGAGCCCAACGATGAATGGGCGTTCGGGGACGTGAAGCAGAAGGCGGTGACCCTGAAGAAGAAGGGATGCTCTACCGAGGAGATCGCTCAGCGCCTGCAAATCCCGACCCGGGAGGTCGAGATGGTCCTTGCGATTTCGGGTATGGCCAGGCCGGAGAAGCTCGACCGGAGCGTGACGGCGACCTTTCCACTGAATCCAGAGGCTGTCCGTCCGGTGTAAAAGAAGGTGTAAGGTTTCAGGTGTCAGGCGTCAGGCCCCGCGCCTCATCCGCGTCCGAACAGACAAGGCGAAAGGCAAAAGGGCAAAGGCGGAAGGGAAGAGTGAGAGGGGTCAGGGATCGGGGGCCGGGGATCAGACCCCTTGCCCGAACCCCTGGGGGTGGCAGGGCTGGGAACTGATACCTAACACCTAATACCGAATAGGAAAGAAGCACAGTGCCACAACAGGGAAATGGCGCAGTCAAGGCAGATAACATGCAGGCCTCGCCGCTCTCGAAACAACCTCCTTCGACCGCGAGCGTCCTGAAGAACGGCGACAGGGTCGCATTTCGGGTCTTGGAGAATGTGTCTCCGAGTCGCTACCGGATCCTGGTCAGACAACAGCAGGTGTCTGTCTACAGCAGGCTTCCCCTCGAGGAGGGAGGCAGGTATCTTGCTGAGGTGAGCCTTCGGCAGGGCGTGGTCCACTTCCTATCCAAGCCTATCCCTGCGAATGCGATCGAGAGCCTGTTGGCTCAGAGGCAGATCCTGCAGACTCCCCTGGCGTCCCTGTTGCGAAACCTCCTAGCAAGCACACCCGTCCCCCAGAGCCTTCTGGCTGATTGCCGAACTGCGGAAGCGGTGCGCGCGGCGTTCCTTAACTGCGGCCTGTTCTACGAGGCCAGGGTTCGCGAAGCGCTGCGTAAAGGGGAGGCCTTCTCGTCTGCAGAGGATTTGAAGGGGTTCCTGCTCGGCCAAGGAAGCAAACAGCCGACGGCCTCGGTACGCCAAGCGATTGCGACAGCCTTGAAGCAGATGGAGGTGCACCAGATCCTTGCCCTTCAGGCCGGGCCAGAGGGTCCCTTCTCGTTCTGGCTGCCCTTCGGGGAGCAGGCGGTCATCGAAGGTTTTGTAAAGCGCTTTCGGAGGGAGCGGGATGCTGAGTTGCTGCTGACATTGCGGGTACCCTTCCTTCCGGGGGAGGATCTGTTGGTTACGCTTGAGTGGACCTCTACCCGGGTGGACGTAAGTTTTGCGACAGGCCCCTCAGCCTATCCCGTCCTTCGGAAGGCGGCGCACAGGTTGGAGGAGCGACTTGCCGATCTTGGAATCCCCCGCACAAGGGTGCGGGTTTCTCGGGGGATACCCAAGAGGCTCAAAGCCGAGCTTGAAGGGATCTGCTTTGTCGAGTCCTACGGATAAGACGCAAGAAAGGGCGGTCGCTCTCCGTTACAAGACGGACAGGGATCGTGCGCCTCAGGTCCTGGCAAAGGGGGGTGGGTGGATCGCCCGACGAATCATCGAAGAGGCCAGGGCTCACGGGATACCCCTGAGAGAGGACCCGTTACTCGTGGAGGCCCTTATCGGGCTGGACTTGTATCAGGAGATTCCACAGGAACTGTACCAGGTCATTGCAGAGATCTATGTGTTTCTCTACCAGGTGAAGAACGAGGCATTCTCTTCCGGGTAGGCAGGAATTTCCCGGCTCCGGAAACCGGGGATGCATCGGAAGTGCCCGTATTTTATACAGATTTCTACAGAACGTTCCTGGTACGTGTCTTGCTCATTGCCATTGCGAAGGGAAAATCAAAATCGAAGGGAGAAAGCGAAGATGGACGTAGGCGCTCACATTGCCGCATCCGGGGCCATCGCAAACGAGAAGATACTCGAGCACGTGACACACAACCTGACAAACACCTCTACGCCAGGTTTCAAGAAGAGGATGATGCAGTTGGAGACGATACCCTTCTCCTTGCCGCGGAATGACTGGGCCGGATCGGATACGATGGCCTTCGTTCAGTTGAAGCCTCCGGTCATCGACAAGGAACAGGGTTTGGTCGAACAAACGGGCCGGAACCTCGACCTGGCGATCGAGGGTAAAGGGCATTTTCAGGTGAGCACGCCCCAGGGTGTCCAGGCCATTCGCAATGGAAGAATGCGACTCACCCCTGACGGGACGATTGTCACGAAGGAAGGCCACCCGATCCTGGACGACCAAGGAAACAAGATCCAAGTTGATCACCGCGAAAGGATGGAGATTTCCGAAAACGGAGAGATTCGGGAAGGGGAGAGGAGGATCGGGCGTTTGATGATCGTGGACGAGAAGGGAGGGGAGGTCGAGGAGGAGGATTACCGGATTGCCCAAGGCCATCTCGAGACGTCGAACGTCAACTCGCTGGAAGAGATGGTCACTGTGATGGAACAGCTGCGAAACCACGGGTCGTACCTGAAGTTGATCAAGGGCTTTGACGAACTGGAAGAAAAGACGATCCAGGAAATGGGAAGAATCTAGAGAAGGGAGGCATTCGAAGATGATTCGAACCTTTTGGGTCGCCGCCACCGGAATGGGCGGCCAGCAACTCAACCTCGACGTGATCGCGAACAACCTGGCCAACGTGAACACGGTGGGGTTCAAGAAGAGTCGGGCGGACTTTGAGGAATTGCTCTACCAGGAGGTGATGGTGCCGGGAGCCGCCTCATCCCCGGAGACCCAGATACCCACCGGACTTCACGTGGGGCTGGGTGTTCGGCCGATTGCCACCCAGAAGATCTTCTCCGAAGGGAATATGGAGCAGACGGCCAATGCCCTCGACATCGCGATCGAGGGGGATGGCTTCTTCAAAATCCTGATGCCCAACGGCGAGTTCGCCTACACCCGGAACGGCTCGTTCAAGCTCGATCGGGACGGAAGGATGGTCACGCCCACAGGGCACCCCCTGGACCCGGAGATCACGATTCCTGAGGACACGAGGAACATCACGATCAGTGCCGACGGGATCGTTTCGGTCACACAGGGTGACTCCGACGTTCCCACCGAGGTCGGGAATATCGAGCTGGCGAAATTCATCAATCCGGGCGGACTTCGGCCCGTCGGTCGAAACCTGTACCTGGCCACCGAGGCCTCAGGCGATGAGATTGCCGGCGTGCCGGGCGAAGATGGTCTCGGGATGATTTCCCAGGGATTCCTCGAGATGTCGAACGTGAACGTGGTGGAAGAGATGGTCAATATGATCATCAGTCAGCGCGCCTACGAAATGAACTCGAAGGCGATCCAGACCGCAGACGAGATGATTCAAACCGTCAACAACCTGAGAAGGTAATCATGCATAAGATCGACTACCTGACGATCCTCCTTCTTTGCTTCCCCTTGTTGATCGGGCATGCAGGGGTGAGCCTTGCAGGGGAGGTCACGGAAAGCGAGCTGCGTGAGGCGTTGAGTTCCTACATACTGGACCGTGCGCCCGCAGGCGTCGAGATGGAGCAGTGGGAGCTTCGCCGTGGGGACCTGCTGCCCCTACGAGGGAGAATCGTGGGGCTGGAAGTAGCATCCGGGGCACGATGGCGGGAGAGGACGCCGATACGGGTCCAGGTGGAGACGGATGCGGGGCAATCGCGAACCCTTTGGGTTCATGCAGACCTGCGCCGGGCGAGGCCCGTGGTCGTGGCGCGTCGCAACCTACCCATGGGACACCGCGTTAGCCACGAGGATGTCTCCACAGAGGTCCGGGAGGGCTGGAGAAATCACGAGGATCTCTACGAGGAAGTTGGGCAGGTTGTAGGAAAACAGATCTGGCGACCCGTTTCCAAGGGTGCCTGCCTGAAGAGCTGGCACATCCGGGACCGTCGGGACATGCAGCGGGGGGATACGGTCGTGATCGTGGCGCATGGAGGGGCTGTTCGCGTGGAGGCTCCCGGTCGACTGCTGGAGTCCGGCAACCCAGGCGATCGGGTGAGGGTTCTGAACGTAGCCTCGGGAAAAGAGATCTATGCAACGGTGGTGGATGCCCAGACCGTAGCAGTTTCCTTCTAGGAGGTACGCCGTGGGTGTGAAAATCAGCATTTGCATTTGCCTGGTGATTTCGTTGTTGGGGTGTGCTCACACCCAGGGATCCGTGTCCGAGGTGCCCGCCGTCGAGAACCCGGTTGCGGAGGTGCCAAGCGGGTCGATCTGGAAGCAAGGCATGGCGAACTACTACTTGGACAGGCGGGCGAGAAACGTGGGGGACATCGTAACGGTGAGGATCATCGAGGAGTCCGAGGCAAGCCAGGAGGCCGGTACCGAGACGGGCAGAACATCGAACATAGACGCAGCGCTGGAAGACGTCTTCGGCCTTCCGGATGACTACGGCATGGCCAGCTTCTTGAGTTCCGGGCAGTCCTTCTCGCCCACCTTCAAGGGAAACTATGATCGAAAGTTCCAGGGGGGAGGCACCACGGTCAGGAAGGATAAACTGGTCTCAACGGTTACGGCATCCATCGTCGAGAAGCTTCCCAGCGGAAATCTTCGAATCGAGGCCAAGCGTGAGATCAAGGTGAACCGTGAGAAGCAACAGGTCACCCTGGCAGGCATCATACGGCCCGAAGATATCAGCACCTACAACACGATTCTCTCGACCCAGATAGCCGAGGCCCAGATCAAGTACACAGGCAAGGGCGTACTGGGAGATACCCAGGGCCAGGGATGGTTCGTACGGATCCTGGATTGGCTCTGGCCCATATAGCAGGCCAAGGATGAGGTCATGGAAGTTCGCAAGGCTCTCTTCAGTCTTCAGGTGGAAAAGATGGGAAAGATGCGCTTGAGACGAGATGGACACAAGAAGTGGTGCCAACGATGGATATGTGTCGTCCTGCTATTGGGTGCGGTCCTGTTGACTGCTCCTGAAACCACTGAAGGCGCACGAATCAAGGACATCGCGAAGATCGTGGGTGTCCGAAACAACCAGCTCTTCGGATACGGCTTGGTCGGCGGTCTGAACGGCACCGGGGACAAGCAAGGCACCGAGTTCACGATCCAGACCCTGACGAACATGCTACTGAAAATGGGAATCAACGTGGATCCCTCTCAGGTGAAAGTGAAAAACGTTGCGGCCGTGACGGTGACCGCTGAGTTGCCCGCCTTTGCTCGCCCGGGCATGAAGCTCGATGTGCTGGTCTCGTCAATCGGGGACGCCAAAAGCCTGCAAGGGGGCACGCTCATGATTACGCCCTTGCAGGGGGTCGACGGTGAGACCTATGCCCTGGCCCAGGGGCCTCTCTCGCTTGGAGGGTTTTCCGCAGGGGGTGGTGGGGAGGGAGCACAGAAGAACCACCCCACCGTCGCGACGATTCCCAGTGGTGCCCTGGTCGAGCGAGCCGTCGTGGTTCCCCTGCAGCTTCGAGAGCGCCTGCACTTCGTACTCCATCAGCCTGACTTCTCGACCGCGGATGCGGTCTCCAAGGCAATGAACCAGAGCATCGGGCACGTTGTGGCGTCTTCCCAGGACTCGCGGACCGTGCTCGTCGATGTGCCGGAGAGCTTCCAGGATCACGTGGTGGACTATATCGCTCGTCTGGAGACGATCGAGGTGTCGGTCGATGCCCCGGCCCGGGTGGTGGTCAACGAGCGTACCGGAACGGTGGTCATGGGAGAGAACGTGCGCATCTCAACGGTTGCCGTCTCCCATGGCGGCTTGAGCGTGGTGATCACAAAAGAGCCTATTGTGTCACAGCCTTCGCCGTTTGGACAGGGCCGGACCGTGGTCACACAGGACAAAGAAGTCTCCGTCAAGGAGGAGCCGTCCCATCTCATGGTGCTTCCCTCTGGCGTTTCCTTGGGAGAGGTGGTCAAGGCCTTGAACGCGGTGGGCGTGACCCCGAGGGACTTGATCGCAATCCTGCAGGCCATGAAGAGTGCCGGTGCGTTGAGTGCCGAGCTGGTGATCATGTAGGTTTCATACGGAGCTCACGAACAAATGATCGCGGGACTCTCAGAAATATTCACCGTGGCGCCTGACGCCACCCCTGAAGCCAAAAGGGCGGCCTTCGACCGGGTGGCCGAGTCCTTTGAGGCGGTCTTCATCTCCCAGATGGTGCGGGGGTTGCGAGAGAGCTTCTGCAAGGAATTCATGGGTGGTGGCGGGTTTGGGAAGGAGATCTACGCGAGCTGGTTCGACCAGGCCCTTGCCGAAGCCCTTGCCAAGGGAGGTGGCATGGGGTTGAAGGATCAGCTTGAACGATGGGTTTTCCCAGAGAAAACAGAGGCTTCGCCGGGCCTAACGGATCCGAAGGAGGTGAAAGCCCTTCGGTTTCAGGGACGTTTTTAAAGTTTTGGGGAGAAGGAACCGATAACTTAGCCGAAGTTCTCCCATCCCTGTTGAGGCTGGGCGTCACACCTCCTGCACCGATCGGGGTCAGAGGTTTCACGCCGGGCAAGGCGAGGAGTAAGGTAAATGAAGGTAACCTACATTGGCAAAAACGACCTGAAGGTTTCGGAAAAGCCGGTAAAACCGACAAAACCGACTCGTCAGAATCCGCAGGAATCCGCGAAAACGGGCGAGATTCGCCAAGACACGATTCGTCTCTCCAAGGACGTTAGGCAGCTGCTCGAGATCGAGAAGGGCCTGAAAGGCTCTGAAGAGGTGGAGGCAAGGGTCGAGCTGGTGGAACGACTCCGGAGGGAGATAGGGGAAGGCGTGTATAGCCCGGACAGCCGGAAGGTTGCGGACAAGATGATCGCCGAGGCGACAAAGGCCCTGGATGAGGATTGATCGATGGCGAACCTGTGGAAACAGATCCTTGAAGAGGAAGTCGAAGAACTCGAGCATCTGCAGGGTTTGATGCGAGAGGAAAGGGAGTGCCTCCTGCGCATGGACCGAGAGGGATTGCGCAGGCTGGCAAGGGACAAAGAGGCCCTGGCGTTCCGGATGAGGAAACTGAATTCCCAGAAAGAGCAATTGCAGGACGAAAACGGGGAGGCATCGTCGAGTGTGCAAGGGGTTTCCGACCTGTTTCATGCCAGAAAGACCCTGCTTCAGGAACTTCGGGAAATGAGCCGCATGCATGAAGAGATCATCGACACACAGAGAGATCAAGTCGGTCAACTCCTCGCCTTCATCCAGAACCTTCGAAATCCGACCACCACCTACGACTGCACAGGGAATCTTCGATAGACGATGAGTGTCAACCATTTGCTGGATATTGGCCGGTCCGCGCTACAGGCAGCCCAGTTTGGTCTGGACGTGACCGGAAACAACATCGCGAACGTGAATACGCCGAACTACACCCGGCAGCGGCCGGTTTACGCGCCCGGTGTGACCGTTTCCCTGGGAGGAGGCGTGTCGCACGGCTCCGGCGTTTCCGTGGAGGGCGTCCAGAGGATCTACGATGCCTTGCTGGGGCATCAAGTCTACAAGGCCAACTCTGAATGGGCGGATTACGAACTTAGGGAGCAAACCTACAGGCGCATCGAGTCGGTCCTGTATCCCTCCGATGAGACGAATCTCGGGAAGCAGATCGACGAGTTCTTCAATGCCCTGCACGATCTGGCCAACAATCCTGGCGGCTTGGCGGAGCGACAGGTTGTGTTGACCAAGGCGGAAAGCCTGGCTTCGAACTTCAGGAACCTGCACGGCTCTCTGGAGCAAGAGATCCGGTCTACGAATACACTCCTCGAGGGGTACCGGGACGAGATCAATCGCTTGGCCTCGGAAATCGCAACCATCAACGAGGAGATTGGGCGTCTCCAGGGGCCGAATTACACACCGAACGATCTGCTCGACAGAAGGGATGCCTTGATCCAGGAACTGTCGGGCTACGTGGATCCTACCGTCATCGAAGATGAGCGAGGACTGGTAACGGTCCTTGTGTCAGGGGGCCAGCCCCTGGTAGAGGGGACTACGAGCCACACCCTGGACCTTGTTGACGACCCCGGTGGGGGTAACTTCTACAGAGTCACGATTCGGGACGTGGACATCACCGATTCCCTGCAGGGGGGGAAGGTCAAAGGGCTGTTGGAGGCCGGGGAGGAGATGGTCGGATTTCAGGATGATCTGGATCGACTCGCAGCGACGCTGATCGACCAAGTCAATCAAGCCCACACCGCTGGGTACGACCTGGATGGGAACCCGGGAGTGGAATTCTTCGTCCCCGTCGATGTGAGCGACCCGCAGGATATGGCTCGTCGGATCCAGGTGAACATCTCGGATCCTCGATTGATTGCGGCTGCACAGGAAGCGGCCGCACTGCCCGGGGACAACCGGAACGCTCTGGCCCTGGCGGAATTGCGTGATTCGAAGGTCATGGAGGGGGGCACCATAAGCTTTGCCGGATTCTACCAGTCTCTGATCGGAAGGGTGGGGTCAGCCGTCCAGGACGCTACCCGCACGGGAGCGGCCAAGAAGGCGGTCTACGAATCGATGGAACAATACAAGGACAGCATATCTGGCGTGTCCCTGGAAGAAGAGGAGATTCGGCTCCTCGCCTACCAGCATGCCTACCAGGCAGCGGCGAAGTTCATGTCCGTGGTGGACGAAATTCTCGACGAGCTGCTCGCGCTGTAAGGGGGGGACCCAGATGGCCATGCGAATCTCGACGACAGGAATGTACCATTCGGCCAGCAGGCGTTTGATGAACAACCTGCAAAAGCTGTATGATGCTCAGGAAGAGGTCGCGACGGGCAAGAAACTGCGCCGACCTGGAGACGACCCGGTCGCCTTTGCCAGGGTCACTGGTTACAAGTCCATTCAAGACGCGATGCAGCAGTATGAGAGGAACATCTCCTTCAGCCGGGGCTATCTGGCTGAGGCCGAATCCTCTCTGAAGTCGGTTGCAAACCTCCTGACCCGTGCCAAGGAACTTGCGATGCAGGGCGCCTCGGGTGGGCTGGATGCCGAAACACTGGCCGGAGCGACCGAGGAAGTCAGCGGTATCTACGACCAGGTTCTGTCCCTTGCGAACGCCCGGTGGTCCGGGGGAGGCAGCCAAGGTACGCGATACATCTTCTCGGGGTTCAGGACCGATACCCCTGCCTTCTCCGATCTGGGGATCTACCAGGGTGACGACGGGGAATATGCGGTCGAGGTAGCCTCCGGGGAGTCGATCACGATCGGGTTTTCCGGCGGTCGGGTCTTTCAGGGAGACGTGGACATATTCTCCGTGTTGCAGGACCTGCGGGACTCCCTGGCCGCGGGGGACTCGGCCGGGGTGCAAGCAACGCTCGACAACCTCGACGGGTCGATCGGCCAGGTGAGCCAGCACATGGCAGAACTCGGCGGCCGGGTCAACCGGCTCGACCAGACCGAAGCCAGGATGGATGACATCTCGTTGAGCCTGGAGACACTCGTGTCCGGGGAAGAGGACATCGACTTGATTCAAGCAGCCTCTGAGTTGTCCTTCTACCAAACGGTCCTCGAGGCCTCTGTGCTTTCTTCCCGACAGATCTTCCAGTCCTTGGGGATCCTGTAAAAAGAAGATGCTATTGTTGGCCAGGGAAGGCCTATGCTCGTTCTGACAAGGAAGTCTGGGGAAGGGCTCTGGATCGGCGACGAGATTCGGATCCAGGTCATTGAGGTTCGAGAGGGCCAGGTTCGGATAGGGATCAAGGCCCCGGAAGACAAGGGAATCTACAGGGACGAGCTGTACGAGCGCATCCGAAAACTCAATATTCAGGCCTCGCGCTCGAAGAACGAAGATATCGATTCCTTATGAACGTTGAAGTCATCACATCACGGTTCGGCAAGATCGAGGTTCCTCCGGAAAGGATCTTCTTCTTTCCCCGGGGCTTGATCGGGTTCGAGCACCTGAAGAAATATGCACGTCTCGACAGCACAAAAGGGCCTTCCATCCAATGGTTGCAGGCTCTGGACGACCCTGAGACCGCGTTCCTCGTATCCAAGCCCTCGACCTACCTCCCCACATTTGAACTCAAAATCTGGGAATCGGATGCCTCCCAGGCCCTCAGCGAGGGCGTCGATTTGGATAAGCTGGAAACCCTCGCGATTCTCCACGTGGACCAGGCCAAGAAACTCCTGCACATTCATGTTCAGGCACCCCTGTTGCTCGACCCGGTCTCCCGGAAGGGTGTCCAGGTGATCACGGACGCAGAGCAATCGACGGTTACGATCCCCCTGAAAAGCTCCTAACCGTCCGAAACAGAAGCATCTCTGGAATACCTCCCTAAAGTTTTTCCCCAATCAACCGATACATTAGATTGGTGATGTTTGGCACGAATCCGGGCAGGAAAGGAGGATCGTCCGTGACAAAGCAGGGAGCCCGAGGCCGGACCGCCGATAGGATGGCAAGGAAGCAACTCATTTACCCATCAAGGAGGATGGAAACATGGCACTGACTGTGAACACAAACATGGCTTCATTGATTGCTCAGAAGAACCTGAACAAAACCAACAGCACTCTAGCCAAATCGATTGAGCGCCTGTCGACGGGTCTGCGGATCAACCGCGCCGCTGACGACGCCGCAGGACTTGCTCTTTCGACGACCTTGAAGGCCCAGATCCGAAGCATCCATCAGGCGGCGCGGAACGCCAATGACGCCGTCAGCCTCCTGCAGACCGCTGAGAGTGGTCTTGCCGAGATGAGCAACATCACGCTCAGGATGCGGGAACTCGCTGAGCAGGCAGCCAATGAGGTTCTCGGGGACACCGAGCGCGGCTACCTGAACGATGAGTACCTGGCCCTGAAGAGCGAGATCGACCGAATCTCGGACGTGACCGAGTTCGCCGGGAAGAAGCTCCTGGACGGAACCATTTCCGGCTCGGGTGTCAACTTCCAGGTTGGATTCAAGAACTCTGCCAATGACCGACTGAATGTCGCAATGGCGGATACGGACTCGGAAGCTCTGGGGTTGAACACGGCCGGTGCGGACAGCATCAGCACTGCAGCACTCGCCCAGTCTGTGCTTTCGGTGGTCGATGCCAGCGCAATCGCGGTGCTCTCGGACCGCAGGGGCGACATCGGTGCGGTCCAGAATCGTCTGGAGTACACGATCGCCAACCTGCAGGCAGCTGCGGAAAACTTCTCAGCCGCCAATTCCCGGATCGAGGATGCGGATTTCGCGTGGGAGACCTCAGTCTACGTGAAGAACCAGATCCTGGTCCAGGCAGGGACCGCGGTGCTAGCCCAGGCCAACATCCTGCCCCAGGCTGCGTTGACCCTCTTGTCGTAAAGAGGCACGAAACAAACAGTCCGGGCATCCCTGAGGCTTAAGGCAAAGCGAATATGCGGATTCAGATGCGGAAGCGACAGCGAACCAGCCACAGGGAACCTTTTGTCTGCTCTTCGAGCAGTTCACTAGACTGGCCGGTCCGATGGGGAGGGAGAGCTTTCTCCCCCCCATTCGGAACGGTACTTTATCTTCCTCGAACCACGGGGTCCTCTGATCCCGGAAAAAGGAGGGGACGTCCATGGCTACCCTGACCATTTCCGGGTTGAGCAGTGGCATTGACTACGACAGCTTGATCCAGCAGTTGCTCGAAGTAGAGCGAATACCCGTCAACCGGCTCGAAACCAGGAAGACGAATTACGAACAGAAGAACGCGGCTTTCACGGATCTCTCGAGCAAGATTGAAGATCTCGAATCCGCGGCAGACGCGCTTCGCCTTTCGACGAGCTTCGGGGGCAAGGAAACGACCGTCAGCGATGACACAATCGTTACCGCAAACGCCTCCACTTCGGCCAGTACGGGCAACTACAGCATGACCGTTATGCAACTCGCCCTGGCCCACAAGCTCAAAGCGGGCGTGGGCCTGTCGGCGGCAGACGCCACGGTGGCTTCGGGCAGCGGTCAATTCACGTTCAAGCTCGGGGACAGCGGCACCGAGGTTAGCGTCGATGTAGACGCGACCATGACACTGGAGGCGTTCAAAAACGCAATCAACGACCTGGATGCAGGCGTCCAAGCGGTGATCATCAATGACGGAACCGACACGGACCCGTACCAACTGATCCTCTCGAGCGTCGACACGGGTGCGGACAACAAGATCATCATCACCCAGGACGGTACGAACCTGGGTTTTCCGGTCAACGATACGGATCTTACTTCGGATTTGCATCTTCAGGATCCACAGGATGCGGAGATCAACCTGGATGGGCTTACGGTCTATCGATCGAGCAACCAGTTTACAGACCTGATTCCGGGGGTGAGCTTGTCCCTCCACAAGGCAGACCCTGCGACGGCGGTGACGGTTCAAATCGGCGAGGATCGAGAGAGCATCCGTGAGAGCATCGAAACGTTGATCAACAACTATAATGATGTCATCGGCTTTATCAACGCTCGGAGCAATTACGATACAGAAGAGAATGAGGGAGATCCACTCTACGCGGAAGGCACGGTGCGATCGATTGAACGCCGTCTGAGCCGAATCGTGTCGACCGGCATCGATGGACTGCCGGCAGACATGAAGGCCTTGTCCCAGATCGGGGTCTCAACGGAGCGAGACGGCACGCTCAAGCTCGATATGGGGAAACTACAGGACGCACTCGACGAGAATCTGGAGGGGGTGACGGACCTCTTCGTGAAGGGCGATACGACGGAAGGCGTTGCCGAGGCCTTCTATCAGCTGGCGCACAGCGTAACGAGATCCGGAGACGGGGACATTGCCGTTCGCACGGACGGTATCAATGACCGGATCCGGGAATTGAACGGAGAAATCGAAGAGCAGGAGGCGGCTCTGGAGCGCTTCGCGGAGCGGCTCAGGGCGCGGTTCGCAGCCTTGGACTCATTGATTTCATCCATACAGTCCCAGGATTTGTCTATCTTGAGCTACTGAAGGTGATAGGGAGGAGAATCGATGCAGGTCAATGTGGCGAGGGATTATCAGAAGGCGAACGTGACGACAGCGGACCGGGTTCGGATCGTGGTGATGTGCTATGAAGGGTGTATTGCCAACGCATCGAGGGCGCAGGAAGAAATGAGGAAGGGCAACGTGGCGGATAAAGGCGTCTATTTGGGCAAAGCAACGGCCATCGTCACCGAACTTCTGAACACCCTCGACACGGAGCGGGGCGGTGAGCTCGCCGAACGGTTGGAGCTCCTTTATCGGTATGTGTTGCACAGCTTCTCCCAGGCCAACCTCAAACAGGACCCAACCTTGATGGATGGAGCCCTCCGCGTCTTGAAAGAGCTGAAGGAAGGATGGGTTGCCCTTGCCGGAAAAGGGGTCAACCCGTGAACTATTCCAGGGAATCTGAACCAGCCGCGACGAAGCTTGCCACCCTTCTCGAGATCGCAAAGGAGCAGCGTGAGCTCCTCGCCCGAGGGGATCTGGAAGCCCTCGAGACTCTGCAGCAAAGGCGTCAACAACTCCTGACAGGAATCCAATCCCTTGACGAGGGGGATCGAGGCGACCAGGGAACGGTTGCTCGAATCCTGGCCCTGGACAAGGAGATGGTCTGCTTGCTTTCGTCAGAACTCGTTGATATCAAAGATAAAATGCAGAAGGTCACCTCCATCAGAAAACTGCTCAGAAGCCGTCCGCATGCCGGCAAGCGACCGGTTCGTCACCTCTCCCGCCACATCTGATCCTGGTACGAAAATTGCTCTTTGAGGCCCCACAGGAGGGCCTTCAGCCCCGGGGTCCCTGTCGCTGAGCCGTTTTTTTTGCAAGACCCCCCTTACCGCGCTCCCGGAGAGGAGATCGCCCTGATGTCGCTCAGGATCCTGACCATCAACTGGCATGAGTCCTACATCCACCTCCTTTCGAAGACCGGCCACGCTTTTGACGTGGTCGAAAAAGAGAAGGCGGGTATCTTCGGCTGGATCCATGCCATCCGACCTGTTCCACCCAACTGTCGTCTTGTATCCGAGATGGTTGCCAGTTCAAAGCTTCAGGGCGGAGCGTACGATTGGATCATCGCTCACAGCCTGGAGGACTTGCTCTTTTTTCGGGAGTGGGAGACGCCCAAGGTTTTGGTCTTCCACACGAGACTTACGAACGATATCGCCATGACCCCTACACCCGTTGACCGAAGGGCCTACATGGAGCGAGTCGAGCAA
>Ga0180438_10006162_pt1:0-15000 | contig 16335 bp, 14 predicted proteins | sample SS_ome_12_FD_132455 | JGI IMG/M metagenome (GOLD analysis project Ga0180438, IMG submission 132455) | Hypersaline lake sediment archaeal communities from the Salton Sea, California, USA - SS_3_D_2 metaG | ecosystem: Environmental > Aquatic > Non-marine Saline and Alkaline > Hypersaline...
CATCTGCGGGATCTGTTCGATTTCGCATGCCCTGGTCAGCGCCCGGGCGCTTGAACAGGCTTTGGGAATCGAAGTCCCCCGCCCTGCTCAAATTGCCCGCCTGCTCACCAAGCACTCCGAGACCCTCCAGAGCCACAGCCTGCACCTGTTCTTCCTGGTTGCGCCTGACCTGTTGAATGTGGGCAGCGTTTTGCCGGTTCTCGAGACTTCACCGCGGGTGATAAAGATCGCCACCAGCTTGAAAGGTTACGCAAACCGGGCTTCCGACCTGCTTGCCGGCCGCACCTCTCACCCGGTAGCGATCAAGGTCGGCGGCATGACCCAGTTGCCCCGCCGCAGCCAGCTCCGCACTTTAAAGGACGAACTGAAGGCTGCCCTGCCAAATCTCTGGCAGGCGCTCGAGTTATTTAAAAATCTGCCCATGCCTAATTTTGTGCGCGAGACCGAGTTTGTCTCCCTGCGCGGGGATGGGCAGTATCCCTTTATCGGTGGCGATTTGATCTCCAGCGACGGGGTGGTCAAAGCCGAGGCTGATTACCTGGCCATGACCAACGAGTACCTTGCAGGCTATTCGACCTCCAAATTATGCCGGCTGAGCCGCGATTCATTTGCGGTCGGCGCCCTGGCCCGTTTTAATAACAACCACGAGTGGCTCCATCCGCGCGCAAAAGAGGCTGCCCAGGCGCTGGGCTTGTCCCCCGGGACTTCCAATCCCTTTCACCACAACCTTGCCCAGCTTGTTGAATGCTTCCATGTAATGTATGAGTCGCAGGATTTGATAGCTGAACTGCTTGAACTGGACCTGTTCCAGACTTCAGCTGGTTACGAGCCGGAGGAGTGCGAGGGGGTTGGGGCGATCGAGGCCCCCCGCGGGATTCTCTACCACCACTACAAAATCAACCCCCTCGGGAAGATCGCGAGCGCCAACTGCGTCATCCCCACCGGTCAGAATCACGCCAACATCCATTACGACCTGCAGGCGTTCGTTCCCGAGCTTTACGCCCGGGGAATGGACTCCGCCCAGATCAGCAAACACGCCCAGATGCTGGTGCGCGCCTACGACCCCTGTATATCCTGTTCGGTCCATTGATCCGCTCCCGCCGTTTATTCATACCTGGTGGTGGGGTAATCCCGTCCTCTTTGTTTTGTTAAATCGTTCACTTGGAGTAGAAGTTGCCTGAATTGTTGGTTGAATCAGTCTGGGATTATCCTCGCCCGCCGGTTATTGAGCCTGTACCTCAATTCATAAAGATTGTTTTTAACGCTGAGGTGATTGTCGAGACATGGAAGGCGCTGCGCGTCCTGGAAACCAGCCACCCGCCGGTTTATTATGTCCCTCCCCGGGTTGTCAAACCGGGCATTCTGCATCCCGTACCCGGGAGCACATGGTGCGAGTGGAAGGGAGCCGCCTCCTATTTTGACGTTGTGCTAGGCGACCGGGTCGTTTCCCGGGCTGCCTGGTCTTACCCTGACCCTCTCCCCGCTTTTCTGGAGATCCGCGACTATGTCGCCTTTTACGCCGGCAGGATGGATGCCTGTTTTGTTGGGGATGAGAAAGTGCTGCCTCAGGCTGGTAATTTTTACGGCGGATGGATCACTTCCAACCTGACCGGTCCGTTTAAGGGCGCCCCGGGGACTCAGGGCTGGTGAGTCTCTGAATGAATGCTAGGCTTCCAGGCAGGCACCGGAACACACTCGGGCAGGAATATGCGCCAATTATGGTAATATTTATTCGAATTTATCGTGGAGGTTATCATGGCGCCAGAAACAGTCACTGAATATATCGGCGGGCTCGAGGGCTGGCAGGCGGATGTTGTCGCCCGGGTGCGGGAGATCATCCTGGAGGCCGCCCCGGATGCCCAGGAATCGATCAAGTGGGCCCAGCCGGTCTTCGAGATCAACGGCCCGTTCAGCTACATCAAATCTTTTAAAAATTCGGTCAACTTTGGGTTCTGGCGCGGCGTGGAAATCGATGACCCCCACAACCTCCTCCAGGGCACCGGAGCCAAAATGCGCCACTTCAAACTGGCTGGTCTCGCTGATATTAAAGCGGATATCTTCGCCGATTATGTCAGGCAGGCTGTCCGGCTCAACCTTGAAAAAGGCGACCCGACCAGGGGATAGCTTCCCCGCCCGTTTTGTCTGGGGGATTACTTCCAGGTGTGAATGTTGATGTGTAAATCTTCCGGTCGAACCAGCTTGAATGCCTCCCCAAATTCAAATTGTTCTCCTTCAGCGTATTTTTGTTCGTCCAGTTCAATTTGTTCGTGCAGTTTTTGCAGCGATTCTGGTGTGAACTGGGCTTTATAACAATCCAGAGCCCGGTGTTTTCGCTGGCGGGTAGCATCGATGTCGACGATAACATTTGGTCTGTGGCTGAGGTAAAAGATAACCCCTTTGATATCGTACGGCTGGTACTGGCTGTCTGTATCGGGATCGGTTTTCAGGCGGGGCATAGCATGCAGGTAAGAAGCTTCTGAGACGGCCAGCCCGGTCCTGGTATGGTCCTGGTGGGCTTCGTACGGGAGCCACGGGTCGCAGGTCGCCAGGAAATCCGGCCGCACCTGGCGGATTGAGCGGATTATCTCCCTTCTCATTTCGAAATAATTAAAATCGCCTGCATCCGGATATCCCAACCAGCGCTGCTCATGCACACCAATTATCTCTCCCGCTGAGACCTGCTCGCGTTTGAGCAACTGGGAGGCTTGCTGGTCTGAGATATTTGTGTCGATCACCCCAACCAGGTCATCGGTTACGGTCAGGTAATATATTTTGACCCCCCGATCGCTCAAGGATGCAAAAGTGCCTCCTGCTCCTATGTCGTTATCGTCATAATGTGGTTGGACGCACAGGATTCGCTCTGTCTGCCGGATATCTGGAATGTCCCTATCGCTTATATACCTCATCACTGATGATCATCCCTTAATTGCGCCCCGCGAGAGACCGCGCACCAGAAAGCGCTGTGCCAGCAGGGCAAAGATCAGCACAGGGATCAAAACCAGCGAACCGGATGCCGCGATCCGTCCCCACAGGATGGCTTTGTTTGTCATAAAGCTTGTGATCGTTACCGGCAGGGTGCGCGATTCCCGCCCGGTCAGAATAACGGCATAAAGGAATTCATTCCAGCAGTAGATGAAGCTCAGAATTGCAGTAGCAGCCAGACCGGGGGCGATAATCGGTAGATTTACCCGCATCAATGCCCCGAGCCGGGAACAGCCATCGATCATTGCAGATTCTTCCAGCTCGCGGGGCACATCCGCAAAGAATCCGGTCATCATCCAGATCGAAAGCGGGATCGAGAATGTCAGGTATGAAATAATCAGCGCCCAGCGAGTGTCGATGAGGTCCATTGAATTGAACAGCACATACAGCGGGACAATGATCGTGATCGGCGGCAGCATCTGGGGGATCAAAGAACTGAGCCTGATTACAGTATTGCCCCGGAACTGGAAACGGGCGAATCCATAGCCCGCAAAAGAACCAAGGATTAAAGCTATCAGGGTTGTGCTGCCGGCGATGATTAAGCTGTTGAAAAAATACTTCACAAATGTACCGCCCGCGAATACGTCCCGGTAGTTCTGGAGAGTGGGCTTAAATACCCACACTGGCGGGATAGCGAATGTCAGCTGCGGAGGTTTAAAAGAGGTTATCAACAAATAACCGATCGGCCCAAAAGACAGCAACATTGAAAACAGTATCAAACCATAAATCAGGACTAATTTGATGTTATAGCCGCGTTTGCGGTAATAACGGTCCATCGAGGCCTGGTCCTTTCTCATTTCAATCATGATTCTGGCTCACATCTCGATGCGCCCGATAATCCGGGCCAGTATCGCGCCTATGATCAGCATAAAAAAGATCATGATGTACGAGGATGCAGACGCGTACCCAAGGTTAAAAAATTGGAATCCATTCCGGTAAACATAAATGCTGACCGTTTCAGTAGCCCGGGCAGGACCGCCGGCGGTTAGCAGGTAAATCACATCAAAAATCCGGAATGTGTCAATGAATCGCCAGAGCAGCACCACAAGGATGGTCGGTCGAAGAAAAGGAATGGTCAGGTAGACAAATAACTGCCATGAGGATGCGCCATCGATGGTCGCGGCTTCGTAAGGTTCTTCAGGGAGAGCCTGCAAACCTGCCAGCAGGAGCAGCGCCACAAAGGAGGTCGTATTCCAGACATCGACAATAATCACAGCGGGCAAGGCGACCGAGGTATCGCTCAGCCAGTTAACCGGCCCCAGGCCAAGCCTTCCAAGGTAGTAATTCACAAGACCAAATTCGTAATTAAACAACAGACGCCAGGTCAATCCGATCACCACGTTGGTGCACATCATCGGAATTAAGATGATAGACCGCATGAATCCTTTGCCTTTCAGATCGTGATCAAGCAGCAGGGCAATGCCCATACCAAGTATCATTTCGATCGCAATGGCTACGATGACAAATATGAATGTGATCCGGAGTGATTTCAGGAATTCTGGATTGGAAAATAGATCGATATAGTTTTCAAACCCAATGAAAGGTATGCCCTTTCTGAAGCCCCTGAGTGTCCATTCATGGAAACTGAGCCAGAATGAATAGCCTAAAGGATAAATCAGGATAACAAACAAAACAATAAATGCTGGGGAGATATACAGGGCTGGTTCAATCCGGCGGTAGAAGGCTCTCCACCGTTTTGCAAGCTCGCTGCTTTGAATTGAAGATGCAGCATTAACCAGGCTCATTTATTCATTCCTGTGGGATGCGCCATTAATAATAAATATCTGTGATAGTTTTAGAATCAGGGCGGCGGAGATTGATTGGGGGACCGCCGCCCTTTTTTGGTGAAAAAACGGATTCTTATTTCTTAATAACCAGCCTCAGCAAGCAGGTCTTCCATCTTGGCTGCTGCCGCGTCCAGCGCTTCCTGGGCTGTCATCTCCCCAGTGACCGCTGCTACGATGAAGTTGTTCAACTCATTAACCATTTCGGCAGTGACCAGCGTGGGCGGGACTATCTGGCGATATGGCATAACTTCAGCCAATAATTCAAACTGCGGGATCTGGGCGACCACCTCAGGATCACTCAGCGCCTCGGTGTTTGAGGGGATACCGCCGTTTAATGCCCATTGTGTTGCGCCAGTTTTACCAGTTAGATATTCAATGAATTTATAACCAGCTGCGGCATTCTGAGCTCCGGCGGGGATTCCCCAGCCCCACTGGCTGCCGCCTGTGGATCGTACCACCTCGCCGCCAGATTCAATACCGGGAACTTTGGTGTAAAGCAGTTGTGTCTCACCATCTTTACACACTTTGGGACTCTGCTCACAATCCTGGAGGGTTTGAGTAGCTGCCATCCATTCGATACCCATCGCAGCTTTACCTTCCTGGAGGGTTGTCAGGATTTCGTTATAACCGTATGTAGGCACATCTGGCGGGACCAATCCTTCCTCGAGCAAGCCGGCATAAAATTCAAGCGCTGCGACACCCTGCTCGTTGTTCACAATTGGTTTATTGTTTTCGTCCAGAATTCCACCGCCGAATCCAAACAGGTAATACATGAAGTCCCAAATGGCTTCATCCGGTTTGACTCCAATTACCATCCCGTACATATCGGGTGGATTGTTAACAGCCCGGGCGACTTCGAGCAGCTCATCCCATGTTTGCGGTACTTCCAGACCTGCCTCTTCGAGTATATCCTTGCGGTACCACAACCAGGCGGTGTCACCTTCGGAGGGGAGTCCATAAATCTTTCCATCAAATTCAAAAGGATCCGCCGATGGTCTGAATGTGTCAATGGTGAAGTCCGGATCAGCTACTTCTGGGTCTTCAAAGAATTGGTTGAGGTCCTGGAGGGCGTCAGCTTCTACCCATGCTGGTGGCCAGTCTGACATGATGTACGCGACATCATAGTCTGAACCACCGGCTACAAAGGTGGTAGTGAGTTTATCGTAATATGCTTCGCGTGCAATCTCTTCCACGATAACCTCATTGCCAGTGTCCTTGGTATACTGCTCGGCAACTTTAACCAGGTTTTCATGTTCTGGACTGCTCCAGACTGCCACGACAATTGGAGGCAGCGCGCCTTCTTCGGGCATCTCTTCTGGGGGTTCTTCAGCTGCTGGCTCCTCAGCCGCTGGTTCCTCGGCTGCTGGTTCTTTAGGGGCAGGTTGAGCACAGGATGCTAAAAGTGTGAACACAAGCACCAGGGCTATTGTGAAATATAGAATTCTGATCTTCATCTTACCTTCTCCTTATGATTTAAATTTTATCCATTTTGATAAAAAGAACCATTATTATTTCCAGGCACCTCCTTTGATAATTTCTCGAATATTAATGTATCTCATGCAGAGGGAGCGATTCAGACAAAATGGCGCTTGTTTTCCCACCGCTTGATTAATGTTTCGACCTTATCCCATGGTTGGCTGTTGAAAACAGCGTCAACCGGGTACATAATGAACCCTCCTCCAGGCGCAAGTGTATTAATCGCTTCATCAACAGCCTGTGTTATCTCAGCGTCTTCCCAATTTGTAAGCATAACAGCTGAATTAACACCACCCATCAAACAGATTTTACCGTCAAAAAAATTTTTTACCTCAACGAGATTTATTTTATCCTGAACAGGATCAAGACCGGTTAAACAGTCGATTTTCATCTCCAGGAAATCTTCGCAATATGGAAACCAGCTTTTTGTAATAATGTAGCGAAACTTAACTCCATGGGATCGGGCTTTTTCAATTTCCTTCAGCAAGCGAGGTTTGATCAGTTTCCGGAAGTTGGCGGGTGTCCAGAAATCAGTGGATTCATACCATGCCATATGTACCAGTACATCAATTTCATATTCAAGCATATAATCAATCCGTCTAATTTCCCACTGGAATACTGTCTCAAGCAGTTCATCGAGAAATTCCGGTTCATCCATTTGACCGTAGAGAATTTGTTCCATACCGCAAAGCCACATTGCGGCATCCCCCAGGGCAGTCCAGCCACCATCGAGGACAACCCCTAACTCACGAGAACTTTTTGATAATAACTTTGATTTTTTATGGAATTTTTCCATCTGCTCTGTGCTGGGTTCTGCGAGCAGGTATTTCAACCGGTTTATATCTTCCCTGTCCTTTATAAGCGGTTCCACTAACCTGGGAATATTCTGGTCATCAAACAATTTGACTTCCTTGCCATAAACCCAATCATCAGTTACTTTGATAACTGTTTGTAGCTGGCCTGAAGGTGTGTAGTAAGTCTTTTTCAGCAGGGGTAATCCATCATTTGATTCATTTTCAATGTAGTCGGTCTGGCTTTTTACTCCGGGTACTAGATCTGCGATGTAATTTTCGACATATCCCAGGGGGGGTTCTAACATTAGAGTGTCGTCGAGACCGAGTTTTTGAGTGTTCCTTACCCGCTCAACTTCATCCTTCCAGTTAAATGGAATGTTATCAATATCTCCACCCAGCGACCAGAATCGCAGCAGCAGAGGGACATGATCAACCGGTTCAAAGTTCATTGCGCTTAGCAACCGGTCTCTGGAGGTCATGTATACATCCGGCATATCATCTCTCAATCATTTCAGGATTCCAGGTCGGGAAATACACCTTGAATTCCGGTGATATTACAAAATTCTTGTAAAATCGGCACAGCGTGTGTGTACGCTGTCATCCAGTGATGGCCAAAACCACCGGTCGATACCGCTTTCCAGATTTTTCTGAAAGGAGTTTTCATCACAAATTTCAGCGGGTTCCCTTCGAATACCATCTCTGTGGGCACAGCCTGCCCCTCAAAAGCGCACATGCGGTAATTGCCCTTTCTTCCTACCAGGTTGACAAATGTAACTGGTCCGGGTTTTGAAGTGAAACGAATACAAACACCGTCATTTGCCAGGCGGACAGGCGTTAAATTGTAGCGTCCTTCGCTGGCAAGTGAAGGCGAACCGCAACCGCAGTGGGATGTTACTAGTGTATTTTCTGCCTCATCTACCTCCAGCATTTCTCCGAAATGGACTGCATCGTCACTCAACTGATTAAGGATCAACATAGCTAAAGTTGAATTTATGTCTCCCTCGCACCCGGTTGGTATACCTTCATCATTTAACAGCGCGATCGGAATGCACATTGTGCCCTGACATTTTGGATACGAACCAACTGAGATTGCATCAAGTCCGAGTTCATCCACCATTTTCTTATAAACAAGGTAATATCGGGCTGTCTTTTGACCGTGTGCTTCCTGCGAGGATACTTCGACCGCTCCCTTTTTCAGTCTGGCCCACACCTGGGCTGCCTCACCTGGATTTACGAGTTCCGCCAATTCATCAATCTCATCGAGCCCATAATTCAAAAGCCGGATTCCAAACAGTCTCAAAATCTCAACTTCATCAACAGCGGTTGGGGTCATTCCTTCTGTTCTGCGTCCGATTACCGCTATGCGCGCGCCCTCAAGTTTATTCTTGATAGCCACAGCCATGCAATAGTATGCTGTTTCTTTCACCGTATCTTCATTTCCAATTGGGCCGAAAAAGTGTTTGTGGGGGATATCAATATCGCTGAGAATACAGTTAAGCTGCTGTCCACCAACCAGAGATCCGGTGCGGATGCCTGGAATACTTCTAATAGCGACCGGTAGACTGACCTGCGATTGAATCATTATTGTATAGTGGTCGAACGACCAGGTGATGATCAAAGCATGTAAAAGATGAATGTCCTGATTTTTGAACCAGGCTGCTACTCGTTCAGAGGAGGAAAGGTCCTTTACCGGTTCTGGAGCGGGAATGACTTCAAGTCCTGCGGAAGTCAAATCCTGATTGACAGCCTCAAATTGTTGATCGAGTTCCTGCCAGCCTTCTTCATCAGGTTCATATACTGCATAAGTTCCAATTCGGGGTTTTCTCATCACCTGACTCCTTTGATGCCTGGAAGCAATTAACCGCCACTGACCCAGGCGGGAAGCTTCGATCTGATTCTCTCAATTTCCCCATCGCTCATTGTTCGGATTTCTGTATCGATTAAGTGGGTGTCACGGTTTTCGACGATGAAAAAGGATGCATTTCTGGTTGTTACCAGGTTGTGCCAAACTCCTTTAGGAACGTTATAAATCACTCCAGTTTGCATATCTTCAACCCGGATTTCTTCGCAAGAAGTAACAAAAAGAGCGGCTTTTCCATTCCAGAGGATAAACACTTCATCAGTCTGGTTGTGGCGCTCTATCATCTCCAGATTATTGAAATCAAATCCTGGCTCCCAGTTTAATATAGCAACCTGCCAGCCATCACTGAACACCAGTGGCCTGTATCCCTGGTGGCTGTATTTCCAGATTTCGATGGATTGATTATTGTTGTTCATAAGATTTAACCAATTAATTTCAGATTAATTTATCTGCTTGTGACTGGATTTTTTGGATTGCTTCGATGACCAGTTCCATATCCTGACGAGTTCCTAACAGTACAGTCTGAGGCAGCCAGACTGTCTCCCAGGCTGCTTTTAAAGTGTTGGGGAATTCTTCCATTAAGAATTTATGGGTTTCATCCGCCTGAGCTGGACACAAGCGCTTACGGTATTCTCCGCTTTTAAAAAGTTCCAAATCATGGAGGGGGGGATAACTTGCTTGAGTTGGAATACCCTCTGCGTTGAAAGCCTCAATAAAGCGGTTGGTTGAGACACCCGCGAAAGCTTCTTTATTGTAGTGGAATATATAAGCGTAATGACCGTTCATCGTACACCGTTCATCAAGCGTTTGAGGTGTTATACCGTCGATTTGTGATAGTTCACTATCGAGGAATTGGGCATTATCTGTGCGAACCCTTGTTTGGTCTGGCAGGCGTTTTAACTGCTGGCTCAGTACTGCTCCCTGCCATTCGCTTAACCTGTAGTTTGAGCCATAAATGAAGTGGGAATAGAACCACTCACCAGGCATGCGTCCACAGTCATGGGCTGAACGGGCCAGCCTCTCTATTTCATCATCATTGGTGATTATTATGCCCCCCTCACCTGCAGTCATCAGTTTACTTGCCTGAAAGCTGAAAGTGCCTGCATTACCAATCGCACCAATTTTCTTGCCTTTCCATTCGCTTCCGTGGGCGTGTGCGCTATCTTCAACCAGGAGAAGATTATAGCGGTTCGAAATTTCCTGCAGACGGTCCAGATCGGCTGGATGACCGCCCATATGAACAGCAATAATTGCTTTTGTTCTGTCGGTGATTGCTCTTCCCACTAAATCGGGATCGATACAATATGTATCCGGAGAGATATCCACTATCACAGGCAAAGCGCCTGCGAACAGAACAGCGCTTGCAGTTGCGACAAAGGTAAAATCTGGAACGATAACTTCATCACCAGGCCTAATTCCTAATGCCGCCATAACAACTTCTATCGCGGCGGTGCCGTTAGTGACAGCGATTCCATATTTGGCTTGCTGAAATTTAGCAAATTCTCTTTCGAAATTTAATGTAGCAGTTCCTGGAGTTCGCCACCAGATCCGACTTTCCAAAACCTCCATGAGTGCCTTACGTTCATTTTCATCATAAACTGGCCACGGCTCAAAAGGAAATTCCTTTACCGGGTCCCCTCCATTAATCGCTAATGTTTTGTTCATTTTTTCTCCTGGAATTTATTTTTATTTGTATAAATTTGTTTGGATTATTAACTCTATATCTTATTTGTTGTTATTTAAAACCTGCACTTCAACACGCTCAGTGGTTGTATCCAGAACGAGTATTATTGCACCCATCACAGCTGCTCTGGAACCAAGTTTTGAGGCTTCAATTCTTGGTGTGATTGGGATAACACCCTCTAATCTGTTCTCGATAAGTGGAAGCAGTATGTCAGCTGATCCCGCCATTCCACCGCCTAAAACGATCACTTCCGGATCAATCAGCAGAGCAACGGATGCAATAGCAAGACTTAGATATTCTGCTGTTTCTTCGACCAGTCTGGCAGCCCATTTTTCCCCTCTACGGGCAGCGCAAAAAATCTCTTCAGCATTTATTCTTATTTGAAGTGACCCTTTGCCTTCTTGATTGATCAGGGCTTGAGCTCGATTTTCGAGACCCAACCCGGACGAGGCGCTCTCCAGTGCCCCAAATTCTGGATAAGGCTGGCCAAGACTGTGTATATCCGGAGGTAAATAACCAATTTCACCCGCTGAATAATGGTGACCATGGAAAATCTTCCGATCGATCACAATTCCTGCACCAATTCCCGTGCCTACCGCAATACATACCAGGCTGGATAAATTCTTTAATCCGCCGAACCAGAATTCCCCCAGTGCAGCTAAATTTACATCATTTTCAACGATCACTGGCAGCCCGAATTGCTCAGAGAGCAAATCTCGCAGCGGTAGATCGCGCCAGCCCAGGCTGGGCGCCCAGGTTACAATACCCTCGGGATAGATGGTTACTCCTGGTGCTCCAACTCCGATTCCTCTCACTTTAAGTTGAGTTGAATTGGGAATATCCAGGAGCAACTCGATTAATTTATATACCTGGTCTATGCGGCTTTGTGGGTTTTTGTCTTCCCATGCGACTGAGCGTTCATAAATGATCTCACCGCCCAGATTGGCAACAGTACCGAACAATTTAGTCCCGCCTAAATCAAGGCCGATAACTGCGTAGCCATCCTTATTAAATTCAATCATTGTGCGTGGGCGGCCTCCGCTGGACTGTGTATCTCCAGTCAGGCGCACCAAATCATCCGCCATCAGAGATTCTGTAATTCGCATAACGGTTGGGATGCTAATATTTAATTTTCGCGCTATCTGGGATTGAGCAATTGGACTCTCCTGGCGGATCACATCCAATACCGCCGAAGAGTTGATGCGACGCATCAGGCTGGTAGTACCGCTAATTGTCATCTGAATAAAGAGAGCATCCGGGGTTGCCCTTAAACAGCAGACTTAGTTTCTGACGTTTAGAAATTTATATCATCCAGTATAGAATATAAATTTAGGATTGTCAATAACCTGTGAAAAACAGCGCAATTTGGCGTTTCAATTCGTAACAATCTTCCAGCAGTGCGGATTTCAATCCATTTTTTCATTAATAAGCATCTCTGGTAATAGTCACTTTCGATGGATATTCTGGTGGTATCCATTATGTAAATTGGGAGAGAATTGTGTCTGATTTTGATAGATCTTAATCCATTGATCTTTGGTCATATTCTTCAAATTGTATTGATGAACATAACTGCTGGTGGTAAGATATTCATGTTAAGAAATCCTGTCAGGTGAAAAGAAAAATCTTCGAAAGACAGAAAAGAATAGATGCGTATTGTTCAATTTATTCAGGAGGAAACTAAATGGCTACATATTTAATGTTCGGAAAATATACTGCAGAAGGTATTCAGGATATCAGCGCAGCCCGTACGGATAAAGCTGAAGATTTAATCAAGGAAGCTGGCGGGAAGGCCAAGGGCGGTTACGCTCTGCTTGGGGATATCGACCTGGTTTTGATTGCCGAGTTCAGGGATAACGAACAGGCTATGAAAGCCTCGGTCAGTCTCTCAAAACTGCTCGGGATCGGTTTTACCACTGCACCGGCTGTTGAGATTGATGATTTTGACAGGTTAGTCGGATAAATTGCTGACGGCCATCCTGACCAGAAAACCCGGTTTATCAGGTGCATCGATACTATTAACTGGCACAACAGCAGGATTGAGAAGAAGTTGAACCCCTCGCCTGGCAGGTGCAAGCTCATCACTCCTCCAAAAAATTTTTGGAGGAGTTTTTTTTCCATGCCGGTTTGAACAATTATTTCTTCCACAAACCAATATAATCTAAGGTGGAAAATTTTGATTTGCCTGCATGATACCTGTATGGACTGTACTGATCCGCTTAAATCACGACAGGAGAATTATTAATAATGAGAGTAAAGACAGCATTTCGGATGTTCAAAGACGGCGCGGTTTTTCAGCTGTTGCCATTTATGCGCGATATGGAAGCCCTGATCAGGATGCACTTCTATTTCGCCGCGGTTGATAGCGGTCTGCTGGATGCCGCTCTTGAAGCTAAGACCAGGAATGAATTGCTTGGTTGCCTGGATGTAAGCCAGCCCGAAATTCTGGATGCGCTGCTGGATGTGGGAGTAGCCCTGGGTGAAATTCAATCCAGGGATGGGAAGTATTGGTTTGGTGGGAAACGGGCTGATGCACTGCGCGGGCGGCATGGGGATCCACTGCGGGCTATGATCCAGGGAAATGTGACATACTACAACGCTGTTTACCGTGCGGCGGCTGAACGAATGCGAAGTCAGATTAAGGGGGATTACCTTCAGGAAATTGGGGACATTGTCGCCAGGTATTCGATCCTTGTAGAACCGTATCTCCTTGATGTTGTTATTGATGCGGTCAGGGAATTCTCTGTTGCCAGGATGCTTGATATCGGATGCGGTACAGGCTTGTATCTTTGCGTCGCTGCAAATGAAAACCCTGAATTGAAGGGAATTGGAATTGAAAGCGACCCAAAAGCGGCTGGAATTGCCAGGCAGGTTCTGGCGGAAAGTGGTCTAAGTGACCGGATTGAAATTGTGGAAGGGGATATCCGTGAAATTGGCTCGCGCTTGGAAGGCGAGTTTTCATTGGTTACATTTTTTAATGCGGTTTATTATTTTACAGTTGAAGAAAGGTTGCGGTTGTTTAATCGCATTCGTGAACTCCTGTCCGCTGGAGGCAGGCTGATTGTTGTCTCGAGTTTTCGGGGTCAGAAGGCTGATGTTGCGTCTGCCAACCTTAATATGGCTACCAGTTCTTTAAAGGGCTGCACGCCTCTTCCAACCCTCGAGGAGCTGAATGGACAGTTGCAGATAAATGGGTTTAATATTCTAAAAACACATAGATTGGTGCCGGGCGGCTCGCTTTTTTCAGTAATTTCTGTTGCAGCTTGAAAAAAATATACTTGCTGGCAGGTTGTTTATGACTAATGTAAATGAAGTCTTAGAAATGCTGCGGTCTGCAGCAGACGTGGAAAACCTGGCTGGAATGGCGCGTTACGGCATAAACTCCGAAAAACGCTTGGGCGTGAAGGTCCCCCGGATGCGGCAGATCGCCAAAACTGTTGGACGTGACCACCAGCTCGCGCTTGATTTGTGGGAAACCGGTATTCCAGAGGCGATGGTGGTTGCTTCAATGGTGGATGAACCGGAGTTAGTTACCGAAAGCCAGATGGATAAATGGGTCGCGGATTTTAATTCATGGGAGGTATGCGACCAGGTTTGTATGAATCTCTTTGATAAAACGAATTATTCCTGGGGCAGGATCGAAGCCTGGCATAAACGGCAGCCGGAGTTTGTGCGGAGAGCAGCATATGCCTTGATCGCCTGCCTGGCCTGGCATGATAAACGCGCCCCGGATGAAAAATTCATTGAATTGATCCCGCTAATCGAAGAGGCTGCGGTTGATGAACGAAATTATGTCAAAAAGGCGGTTAGCTGGGCTCTCAGGAATATTGGGAAACGAAACCAAAGGCTGCATCAGGTTGCGTTAGAAACCGCCCAGAAATTAATCCAATCGGAGAGCAAAACCGCACGCTGGATAGGAATGGATACGGTCAAGGATATTACCAGTTCGGCCGCTCAGAAGAGACTGCTGAGGATGGGGCAAGGGGAAATTTGATTGGAGTTTATAATTTAACCTTAAAATTAACGGGAATCCACCGATTTACATCTTGACATTAATGGCATTTGCCATATAATAGTGAAGCACTTTCAAAAAGGATGATCTAGCTCAGGGAAGCAGATCGATAACAATTCCACAGACGCCACTGCGTCAGAGACCAGAGTATTAAACTTGTTCGGTCTGACCAGCCGATGTCGAAGAGAAAGACATCGGTGTTTTTGTGTGCTTAACTGAGAAGTTCATCAAGTACCTTAACAACTGAAGAGTGATAGGAAGTACGAACCCTGAGATTCCGAAAAGAATTAAAAGTATTAGAGATAATACAAAACCGTACAGAACTACACGTATATTTATATACGATAAAGTATTTACGGAGAGTTTGATCCTGGCTCAGGATGAACGCTGGCGGCGTGCCTAATACA
>Ga0180438_10006163_pt1 | contig 16334 bp, 13 predicted proteins | sample SS_ome_12_FD_132455 | JGI IMG/M metagenome (GOLD analysis project Ga0180438, IMG submission 132455) | Hypersaline lake sediment archaeal communities from the Salton Sea, California, USA - SS_3_D_2 metaG | ecosystem: Environmental > Aquatic > Non-marine Saline and Alkaline > Hypersaline >...
CGAGTCGATCGACGAGCCCTGCGTTCCGGTGCAATTCCATTCCCGGATCACGGAGCTGGGGATGTTCGAACTCTGGTGCGTCGGCACCAAGACCGACGCCCGCTGGAAGCTGGAATTCAGCGTGCGCGAGGACGCGGAACGATAGGATGCTCCGTCCCCGGCGACGGAGCCGGCCGGGTCGATCGGCGCGAGCGTTCAGACCATCGACTACGGCCCTTGCGCCCCAATGGTCCGGCCTCTCTCGGGGGGTAATTGGTTGCCAGGATGCGGCGGGCCGGTTATACTCAGGGCCATGTCAACGGCTTCATGCGCCGTGAGACGTTTCCAACGAAGGAGGTCGAGTCATGTTCCGTCGTAAACTGGTTCCAGGGACAGTTTTTCTGACCGCCCTGGTCGCGATCTGCCATGGGTGCGCCGTTGACCTTTTGGCGGCGCCGATCCGAAGCGGGGACAAAGTGGTCGCTACGAATCGCGCTGCCGTGGTGAAGGGGGAAAACACTTTGCTGTACGTCAATCCGGGAACGCAGTTGACGGCCTTGAGCATCAACGGCAACTGGGTCGGAGTTGAGACGGAACAAGCGGGTCGAAAAATCACCGGATGGATTCACCAGAAGTATCTGGCCACTGAGAAAGGCAAAGCCGCCGGCTATCCTCGAGAGTTGGCGATGCAGTCGCTGCCGGCCTACCGGATCGAACCGCCCGACCTGCTGCAAATCGAGATGCTCAAGCAGGTGCCCGTGCCTCCTTATCGGGTCGAAAAGTACGACGTCCTGCAGATCGAGGTGATCAGAACTTTGCCCGACGCACCGATCGTCGGTCCCTACATGGTCGAAGGCGACGGCACGATCGACCTCGGTTCGGCCTACGGGGCCGTGCGGGTGGTTGGCATGACGATCGAGGAAGCCCGGGAAGTGATCACCCAAAAGCTGTTGCAGACGATTGCGCAACCGGTCGTCTCGGCCAGGTTGGCTAAGGCCTCGGGGACCCAACCGGTCACCGGCCAGTATCTGGTCTCGCCCGACGGCACGGTGAACCTGCGCCAGTACGGTGCGGTGGACGTGGCGGGGAAAACGATCGTGGAGGCCAAACAAGCCTTAAAGAAACACCTCTCCCAATACTTCGACTCGCCCGACGTTACCGTCGACGTGCTCGGCTACAATAGCAAGGTCTACTACGTGATCACCGAAAGCGCGAAACTGGGAGACAGCGTGGCACGACTGCCCATCACCGGCAAGGAGACCGTCTTGGACGCCATCAGCCACGTCGGCGGGCTATCGGCCATATCGAGCAGAAAGATCTGGGTTGTCCGGCCGACCTTTCCCGGCTCGGGAAAGGAGATCGTGCTGCCCGTCGATTGGGAAGCGATCACACGGCGAGGAGCCACGGCGACCAATTACCAGCTCTTTCCCGGCGATCGAGTTTACATCGAAGGGACCAAGCCGTCGCGCTGACGAACCCCATCAGCAGGACGAGCGTCCCGGTCGAGCGGATACGGGAACTTGTGTCATTGGGGGCCACGGCCGCACGGAGTCTTCGCGGCCTCGGGCAAAGGTAGCAACTGATTCAGAACTCAAGCAGGGAGAAGAATTTGATGGTCAAGTCCATACGTCTACTAGGTGCTGTGGTGGTGGGAACGCTGTTGATCCTCGCCATCGAGCACGGTGAGCAGGGCCGAGCAGCCTCCAATTCGGCGCGTGCCGACCACCCTGGCTCTGCGACTTCTTCCGAGGTGGGATACTCCGGCTACTGTCCTACGGTTTGGCGAGAATGTCCGGGCGAGTTGCGTCCCGACAAGCGCTTTCCGCAGTCGATCCACGCCGAGGTCCTCCGGACCCCGACCGGTCAAAAGCAACGGCCCGTTACTGAGACTCGAGCACTTCCCGGGATTCTCCCCTCAGCGGATGACATTCTGCCGTCGGTACCGCCGCTGGTAGCGCCGCCGGCACTGGGCGCACCTCTTCCCGGGCTGCCGACCCCGCCACTGCCGGACGACGCCCCTCACGGAGAGCCATTTAGGCCGGACGCTTTGCCCGAGATGCCGGACGGCCCGCTCGTGCCGCCCTTGAGCGAGCCCCCCGGTTTCCGGCTGCCTCCGGAGAATGCGCCGCCGCCGGAACCGTCCTTCGAGCTTCCGTCGCCCGGAGTGCTCGATGGCGGGGGCGTCAAACGTCGGCTCCCCGTCGTGCCGGTCGCGTATGCGTCCGCAGTGGTCGACGTTCCGCGAGAGCACCGACCGGCTGCCCAAGGGCCGGTTGCCACGCCTGGTGTACCCGGCGTTGCGGGATCCGGGGCCGTTGCCACGCGGCAAAACAGCGGTCTCTTGACCGTGTATGTTCCGTACGACGCGAAGCTGACCATCAACGGATTGGACACCAGCAGCCATGGCAGCCGTCGGCAATACGTGTCCTTTGGTCTGAAGCCCGGCCTCTACTACTGCTATGAAATCCACGCCGAGATCATCCGCAATGGGCAACCGGTCACCGAGGAACGCACGGTGGTGCTGACGGCCGGAGATCACGAGACCACGGCCTTCGGGTTCAACGGTCCTTCGGCCGACGGTCTGGCGATGCCTTGGTAGCCCAACGGCACGCAAGGACGATCGAGCGCGACGGCGTCACGCAAGCAACAACGCCACCCCGAGCACCGACAACACGGCCCCGCCGGCGGCGCGGGGGCTGACCTTCTCGCGATACAGCAAGATCACGAACGGCAGCACCAGCACGGGCGTGGTGCTGATGATCGTGGTGGTGATGCCGGCGTGGCAGTGGCGCAGCGAGATCATGCACAGCACGACCCCCAGAAACGGCCCCACGAACGCGCCGGCCGTGATTGCGGCCAGCAAACGGCCGCGGCGCGCGGCGCCGACCATGATCGGCCAGCGTCCCAGCACCGAGATCAAGGTCGTGTAGCCGATCATCGCGCCGAGCACACGAATGAAAGTGGCGGCCACGGCGTCGTAATCGCCGATCCCGTCCCTGGCCAGCACCATTCCCACGGCCTGTGCCCCCGCGGCCACAACGGCCAGCGACACGCCCCGCCGCAGGCCCCGTCTCTCTCCATGGTGTGCCGCTGCTTCGCAGAAGCAGTGATCCTGTGAGGCTGTGCGGTCGGCACTGCTTCTGCGAAGCAGTGGCACACTTTCCCCACTGTTGGCGGTTCGGGGACTGTCCCGATTTTCGCGTAGCGAGAATGGGACTGTCCCCTTCCTCGTATGGTTGCGCTCCCGGGGATCCTCCAGCACGACCCAGGTGACGCCGCCGAGCGTCACCCCCATGGCCAACCAGTCCTTGGGCAGCAGGTTTTCGCCGAGAAAGACCCAGGAGGTCACTGCGGCGATGGGCGGTGAGAGCGACTGCAGCAGCAGTGTGAGCCGCGGGCCGATCAGCACGAACGCCTTGAACAAACAGACGTCGGCCAGGAAGAACCCGGCAAAGCCGGACGCGCCGAGCATCAGCCACACCCGGGCGGACGCGTCGGTCGGCAGCCACAGCCCGCGGAACAGGTACCCATAGGCCAGCAGAAAAACGCACGTGATTAGCAGGCGGAGGAAGCTGGTGGCCAAGGCCCCAACGTGTTTGCCCACCGAGGTCCACACCAACGCGGAGATCGTCCATAACAAGGCCGTCCCCAGCGCGGCCAGCTCACCCGTCTGCAATATGCCCATGCGATCCGTCTTGATTCCATCATCGATGCGTTTCTCCGAGTATACCAGATCGAGCAGGGCAGGCGAGCCCGGAGCACGTCGCGGCCGAAAATGGTCATCGTCCTGTCTCTTCACGCGGAGCGTTTCAAGGCGATTCTCAGCCGCAAGGTCCGGGCCGGCAAGCACGGACATGCCCGTGGTACCAGGCGGGCCCGACGAATACTAACCCAGTGCTGGCCGCGAGCCCCTGCCTAGCTACTGCTTCTGCGAAGCAGTGGTACACGGCGATGAGGTGAACCGGCTGCCCTTCGCGTCGGCCGGACGCGCTACGGGACCAGGTACGGCAGTGCAATCCGGTCGCCGGTCTCCTGAACCCACCGCCGCAAACGCTGCCGGTGGTCCGTGAGCACCGACCGGTGGGCGGGATCTTCGGCAAGGTTGCCCATCTCGCCGGGATCCTCGACCATGTCGATCAGTTGTTCCCGACCTTTGCCACGCTCGTAGACGATGTACTTGTATCGGGAAGTCCGCAACATGCGGCCGGCCTTGGTCTCCACCACTACGTCGTCGCGCCAGTCGGCCACCGCTTGCCGCCTGGTAAGGGGACGCAGGCTGCGTCCGCGAAGCTCGGCCGGTGGATCGATGCGGGCGTAGTCGCAGAGCGTGGGGATCAGATCCAGCCCCACCGACACCAGGTGCGTCGTGTCGACCAGGCCCGATTTCGCCTCGCCCGGATAGCGGATCAACAACGGCACGCGGGCCGCCTCCTCGTAGGGAATCGATTTGTGCTCCAGCCGGTGGGCGGCGTCCAGGTCGCCGTGGTCGCTCGTGAACAGCACGACCGTCTCGTCTTCCAGCCCCGCGCGCTCTAGCGCGTCGAGCACCTTGGCCACGTGGGCGTCGACCATCTCGGTCAACCGGCAATAGGCCCAACGATGCTCGCGCCAGCGCTCTTCGGACCACTGGTCCCGCGCATACTCGCGAAACGTCCTCGCCTTCAAGTAGGCCTCCGTCACGCACGGCGGCTCCAGCGCCGGCACCTCGAAGTTCTCGGGCAGCGGCGGGCAATGCTTGGCGAAAAACTCCTCGCTTGAGACGCCCGCCGGCCGCTGCAGCGCCTGGGCCAGCCGTTCACGTTCGACGCGGCTCGACGGATACATCACCGGGCCGCCCTTGGACCGGGTGTGGTCGTCAATCGCCATGTAGCAGATATCGTGGGGGTTGATGAATGAAGCCACCAGCAGAAACGGCTTTTCCCGTGTTCCTTCGAGGAACCGGACACAGGCGTCGGCTAGTCCTTCCCGTTGTTTGCCGGTAAGCGGTTCGAACCCGATCGACGCGGGCGTCATCCCCCGCAGCCAGTGCGTCTTGCCGCCATAGACCGTCTCGTAGCCCGCCTCGCGGAAGATCCGCCCCATCGTCCGCTGCAGCGCTTCGGGCGGCACCTGGTTGCGACCTTCCGCGTTGGATCGCATGCCGAAATAGCTGGGCATCCGGCCGGTGACCATGCTCACGCGGGCGGGAATGCAGACGGGATTGGCCGCGTAGGCCAACTCGAAGCGGACGCCCTCGGCGGCCAGGCGGTCCATACCGGGCGTGCGGACGTAACGGTTGCCCGTGCAACTCAGCATGCCGGCGTGTTGCTGATCGGTAATGATCACCAACAGGTTCGGCCGGCGCTGCTCGCCGCCCCGGGCGTCGGCGACGACGCCGTGGGCGATCCCCAGCAGAACGGCCAGGCAAAGGCCGACCACGCCGCGAAAGTCTCGAAACCTAGATGTTCTCATTTTCCACCTCGCAATCCGGTCGGTAACGTATACTGTCCATGCCTGTGACCCTACACTGTCTCGGCACCCAGAGCAAGCCGGCGAAGGCCGCAGCATCGTCCGCCATGGGGCGATGGACCGGCGGGGCTCCCTCGCGCCCCCCTTGCAGATCGCGGGCCTTTCCCCCAAAATCAAGGAGTCTGTTGCGTTTCTCAATGCTCGGGCAGCCCCACGATCACCTGAATTTGGGTCGCTGAGGTGCGTCTCGCCTTTGCCCGGTGCGCCGGGAATAAGGGGAGTCGTCAATGACAAGACCCAAGGGGATTGACCATGGCAGACTTTGACGTATTCCTCTGCCACAACAGCAGCGACAAACCGACGGTCAGAAAGGTTGCCGAGGAACTCAACAGGCGAGGCCTGTCCGTCTGGCTGGACCAGTGGGAACTGATCCCCGGTCGGCCTTGGCAAGAGGCGCTCGAAGAGATCGTGCAGACAATCAAGGCGGCCGCGGTTCTCGTGGGCAAGGACGGCATCGGGCCGTGGCAGGATCGTGAAATGCGCGGATGTCTGTCCGAATTCGTTGATCGCGGCGTGCCGGTGATTCCCGTCTTGTTGCCCGGTGCCCCGACAAAGCCTGATCTTCCCCTCTTCTTCAAGCAGTTCACCTGGGTCGATTTGCGTACCGGTCTGACGCGGGAAGGAATCGACCGACTTCAATGGGGCATCACCGGAGTCAAGCCAAACCCTTAGCCGGCCCGCTACCGGGCGACGATGGGTCGTCTGGGGCGGGCCGAGTGGAACTGGCGCTGCTGAGCGACCTGAAGCAATCGATTGCGGACGGCGAGCTTTGGGAGTCCACGCTTGCTCCGATTGTACTTGCAGCGCTTCAGGAGGAGCCCGGACTAGAGCTGGCGAGCCCCTACGATTCAGTCTGGATTGTCAAGAGAATCCAGTTGAGTGATGAGTATCTCAAGCGTGTCAACGCAAGTGCGGGCTGTCACGACTGGCAGATCGATCCAGCACAGATTGTCGCCCCGATACTTGTCGCAGTAGCTCAATCCCTCAGACAATCTGCGGACGCACAGGCGTTGATCGTGCGGCTTTGCGATATGCTGGCTGCGCGGCTTCGGCTGAAGGTGATTTGGCCGGAAGATCCGGACTCGTCGACGGAGGTGAAGAACGGGATCTATCGAGCTTGCCTCTACGCGACAGAGGTCGACAGTGACGAAGTCCTGCTACAATTCCGACGTTTGACAGTCATCGGTCCGCAGTGATCCTCGGTACTTGGCGATTCGCGTCACGTGCCCGTACGACGCAAGGGGACTTCCCAAGGGGCGAAGTCCACTCCTGGAAACTCGTGTTCATGACCGTGTATGATCCGCCGTACCCATTGCCGCGTCAGTTCCGGATCGTCCGCTGGCTGGTAAAGCAGTGTCTCGAACTCGGAACGACTTATGTGATTCAGGCGTATGTGTTCCGGCCGGGGAGAGCCGAGTGATCGATTGGCCTCGATGGTGTCTGCTCGTAATCGGTCAATGTAACGTCTGTAGAGTTCGTACAACCGGTCCATGTGTTTCGCAGTCCACTGCATCGTTCGACCTCCATGGTTTTGCGTAGTATGCACCATTCTCGGCGCCACGGGAAGTCCATTTAGGCGAGATCGATGTGGCCGACGGGCAAGCGTTCGCCCAGGACTCCCGAGAGTGGACGACGGAGTCAACCACGCGGAACGGGGGCCGCTCGGAAGGCCGGCCGTGAAAACGATCTATCAATATCCGCCCCGATCGGCTAAAAATACGTGCCCCACGGTCATGGAGGACCCCTGCAATGGCTCATCCGGCCACCAAACTCCGCGTTCGCTGCACCAGCCAGATCGTCATTCCCGCCCGGCTGGCCTCGACGCGGCTGCCGCGAAAACTGCTGCTTCGGGAGACCGGCAAGTCGCTCATTCAGCACACCTACGAGGCCGCACAACGGGCCGAGCGGCCCGTGGGCGTCTGCGTGGCGGCCGATCACGCGGAAATCCGCGACGAGGTCCGCTCGTTCGGCGGTTGCGTGGAAATGACCGACCCGGATGCCGCCAGCGGCACCGATCGCGTGGCCGAGGTCGCCCGGCGGCTCGACGACGTCGACATCGTGGTCAACGTGCAGGGCGACGAGCCGGAACTCTCCGGCAGCGCGATCGATCTGGCCATCCGTCTGCTGGAGGAAGATCCCGGGGCGGTCATGTCGACCCTGGCCACGCCGATCCGCAGCCGGCGCCAACTGGAAGATCCGGCCTGCGTGAAGGTCGTTTTCGACTGCCAGGGGCGGGCGCTCTACTTCAGCCGCAGCCCCATCCCCCATCCGCGGCAATGGGACGACGCACTGCTGTCGGACCACCCGGCCCATTTCTACCAGCACATCGGCCTGTACGCGTATCGCCGCGAGTTTCTGCTGCAGCTTGCCCAGATGGCGCCGTCGGAGCTGGAGAAGATCGAGAAACTGGAGCAACTGCGGGTTCTAGAGGCAGGGCACCCCATTATCGTCGGGGTCGTCGACGAGCCGACCATCGGAATCGACACGCCGGAGGACTACCGGGCATTTGTCGAAAGGTGCTGCGACCGGTAAGGTGTGTTAGACTACGGGTTGTAAGTTTCGGCGGTATCTTGCTGCGCCGTGAGCAACGCAGCAGCCTGGTGCAGGCAAACGCGCGGGAAGATGGGGAGTGACCGATGACCGTATTCCGCATCTTGGGGCTGGCCTGTTTCCTCTGCCTCATGCCGGGCGGAGGCCTGTTGGCGTGGTCGGCCCAGCCGATCTGGGAAATCCCAATCTCCGAAATCCCCATCTCCGAAATTGTGGTCTTCGGCGACAGCCTTTCGGACAGCGGCAACGTGTTCGCCGCCACCGGCGGGCTGCTGCCGCCCGACCCGCCCTACTGGCAGGGGCGATTCTCCAACGGACCGGTTTGGGTGGAGCGATTTGCCGCCCGACTGGGGCTGTCGGCCGCGCCGCACTGGTTGGGAGGAACCAACTACGCTTACGGCACCGCCGAGACCGGCGACGGCAACTCGGCGTGGGGCGCACCGAACATGGATACGCAACTGGGATTCTATTTGGACGACCACACACCCACCGGGCTGGAATTGTTCGTGCTTTGGGGCGGCCCCAACGACTTCTTCAACGGCCAGATGGATCCGGTGGTGCCGGCCGCCAACGTCGCCAATCTGGCCACCACGCTGCACGGCTTGGGGGCGAGACGGTTCATGGTGCCGAACATGCTGCCCCTAGGACAGGCGCCCACGTATCGCGGCACCGATCAGGAGCCGATCGCGGATGCCTTCGCGGCCGACTTCAACGCGGAACTGTCGACGCAATTGGCTCCATTGCGGGCGGAACCGGACGTGACGATCTTCGAGCCGGACGTTCACGGCCTGTTTATGGCTTTCCTTGCCGACCCGGCGGGCTACGGCCAGATGTACGGCATTACCAACTTCACCGACCCGGCGTATGACATGGAAACCGGCGCGATCGTCGAACACCCCGACCGGTACGTGTTCTGGGACATCATTCACCCCACGAGGGTCGTACACCAAGTCATCGCCGACGCGGTCCCGGAACCGTCGTCACCAGCTTTGTTGGGAACGATGGCGGTGGGGCTGATCTTCCTGTCACGGCGACGCAAGCGGCTCAGGACTCGCCCAGAAGTGACTTCCGGCACGCGGAAGGGGACAGTCCCATTTTCGCTCCGCGAAAATCGGGACAGTCCCCAAGTCGTTTCCTGACGAGTCTTTAGAAACGTGGCCCGCACGTCCACCGCAGCCCGTTAGTCAACAGCCGCAAAAAGCTCCGTTGGCGGAAATCGCCCGCGTGACCCAGCGACGTGTAGAAAACGCGGCCGTCGTGGTACGGGCGGACCCAGGCCACCGGATACATGCGGCCGGGGAACGAGCTGGTCAGCAGGACCGTGGCATCCGGGGCGAGCTTGGGGTTTCTTTCCAGCGTGCCTTGTGAGGCGAACGGCTCGACGCCCTGCAGCACGGGATGATGCCTGGCCGCTTCCACGAGTTCCACGTCGGCCGCCGAGTTTGCGCAGTGGCCGCGATGATCGCCGCCCAGCACCTTCCGGTGGAATTGTCGCCAGGCCGGCAACGCCTGGCTGGTGCAGCGGATCGCGACGATCGCCCCGCCGCGGCGGCAGTAGGCCTGAATCTGCTCAAGCTGGCGTTTACGTACTCTGACGGCCCGGGGCATCAGCACCAGGCAATCGAAGCGGTCCAGTTCCGCCCATTCCGCCGCGCGGTCCGTCTCCTGAGCAAACGCTCGGCTGGACGTCACGCGGTCATGCGTTTGCCAATGCTCTTCCAGGATAGTCGCGAAGTCTTCCGACCCGTTTGGCGCCGTGTCGCCGATCAGGCAGACGTGCAGCGGCCGTTGCGCTCTGCCGGGCATCATAAACCGCTGCGCTTCGCATGCCTGCCGCGCGGCCAAACCCGACGAGACTCCGACGTTCTCGTGGGCCGCGTGCATGAAGAACTTACGTCGAGAAGATGGAGAATCGCCCATGGGGAAACGTGATACGAAGTCATGGTCAGGGAATTCTGGCCTGCCCGCTAACGGTTCATTTTCTCATTTCGGCTCTTCGATGTCGACCGTCGACGGGCCGTTACGAGGTAGTTTTGCCCTATTAGCGATAGGATCGAGTGGAAGACGACGATCAGGCAAACCGGCGCAACCGTGCCGATGGGGAAAAAGATAGGGCCGCGAAATCGGTCGGTACGACGGGCCTCCGAGCCCGTCGGCTTCGAACGGTTACAAGGCGCGTCGACGGCTTCGGAGAGCCGTCGTACGTGTCGCGAGATCAGCCTACGGCCGCACGAGCCGCTCGACACAAGCGGCGATCCGCTGCTCGATCTCCGGGGTCCAGCGGTCGGTAGGCAGCCCGTATACCGAAAACGCCCCAGCTTCGTAGCCGCCTTCCTCCCACACGCGGCGCGACGGAATGTAAGCCATCACGTCGTTGGCATAACCGGTGGTCCATGTTGTGGGTCCGAACGCCTCCTTGAAGCGCAGCGCGTAATCGACCACCACTTCACCGCCCAGGCTGATCCAAAGCTGCTGGTCGCCGAGTTTCCAGACCTGCACCGGATAACGATAGGACGTAGCCAGCGGCTTTCCCTCCTTCAACTGCTTCAGCAGTCGCACGGCCCGGCGCCCCGCATAGCTGCCCTGTTTGGCGGCGGCCTGTAGCTGCGGCTCGGTGAGGGTCTCTTGAAAAGGCAGTTCGACGAAATCCAGCGCCGTCTGCAAGCGCGGGGCGATCGGACGCAGCCGCGTGCGCAAGGTCTCTTCCACGGCCGCGGAGAGCATGTTGCCGTATCGCTGGCAGATGCGGACTTCTCGACGCGGCAGCGGGTTCTGATCGGCCCCGCAGCCAGCGTGGAACATGGCCAGGGCGTCGGGATGGCTCCGCTCGAGCGCGATCTGGGCGAAACCCGCGTAGTCGCCCGACCACTGATACCCGCTGAGCGTCGTGCAGTGACAGGCGTAGCTGAACAGGATCGCCCGCAGCGGGCCTTCCGGACGCCGTATCGCCAGCACCGGCACGCGATGGTCGACGGGCCCCTGCAGTTCTGCGCCGCGGGCCAGCAGTTCGCCGACCTGCGACTGCGGATTGTTGCGGCGGTTGACGGCGAAATTCGTACGGCCCTCGCCGGCGCAGAGAACCGCCGGGGCCGGTTGCGAAAGGGCCTTGGCTACCGTCTCCACCACGGTCTTTTCCAGGTCGCGCGAATAGGCGTCGATCAGCTCGATCTGCTGCCGGTCGAGCGGGTAGATGTCGTACAGCGCGCTGCGAAGCACCGGGCTGCTATGGGTATGTGAGGCCGTAAGCATCACCTGCCGGCGTTCGAGGTCGCAGCGCCGCTTCAGCTCGTCACAGATGGCGTCGTACATGCACTGCGAAAATCCCAGCAGATCGCTGGCGACCACCACGGCCCGGTCCCCGTCCGGCGTTTGCAGCGTGAGGACCTTGACCCAGAGGTCGTGGAGCGTGCCCTCGGCCGGCCGATCGCGGGCGGCGTAGCCTGCCATCCAAAGCCCTTTCTCCGGAGTGATCTTGGCCCGGGCCATGCCGACCAGCCACGTGGGCTCGGCGGCCGGCGACGTCCCCAGCAACAGCAGCAACAGGAACAGCGATACCACGGGGGTCAGAAAACGACAGTGTCGCATCGGTTTGTCCTCCACGAACAAGTGATCGATTAGCAGAGATTACTGAGCGGCGGCCGTGAGCTGCACCGGCCGCGGTGCCACCAGGGCCTTCAACTGTGCCACGTCGAACGCCTCCAGCAGGCCGAAGCAGAACAACTCGGGCCGCTGACTTACGGTCCAGTTCTGCCGGATCACCTCCTTGAGGCTCTGAAGCGCACCGTGCAACTCGACCCGGTCGATCGCCTTTTCCTCTAAACCGGCGGCCACCAGGGCGAAGAGGCTGCTGCGGGGTCCGACGGCCACGAGCGTAACCGGGTTGTCGCCGCGCTGTGCCGCCGCCCACCGGGCAATCGCGGCCACCTGGCTGGCTTGCAACCCCAAGGGGCGATCGCCCACACCGGCCACCAGCACGGCATACAGCCAGTCCTTCTGCGCAATGTGCGATTCGCCGAAATAGAAGGGGTCGATCGCAATCACGCGCTTGCCCGCCGCCAGCAGCCGTTCGGCCTCGGCGGCCACGCTCTTGCGGCCGGCGTCGGCCACCAGGATGGCCGTCGCCTTCGGCTCGCCGCGTAGCAGTTCCACGGCGGGCACCGTCCAGTCCTCGCCCAGCTTCAGCCGCCAGAAGGTCGCCGCCAGGCCGTTCTCTTCCTGAGTGTCCGACTTGATGGCCGCCACCTTGTAGTCCTTGGCCCGAACGATCTTTCGCAGCAGAACTCGACGGGCCTTTCGCCACTTGGTCGCCTCGGCCGCGTCTTCTGGTATGGCCGCGTCGCGGGGCAGCGACTCGCTGAAAGCAAGCGCCAGCGTATGGAAATCCTGGTTGTCCGCAGGCAATTCGACGTGCAGATCCTCCTTGCTCTTCACTTCGTCCGCCGACGGAATCTCCTTCGGCTCGAACTCCTTGTTGCCGGGCATGAAGAACTCGCCCAGCATGCCGTAGAACGCCTGGCGATTGTCCACTTCGTAGTTGTGCGTGCCGGGATCGTGATTGACGTGCGTCCGCAAGAAGTTCTCTTTGCCGAACAGCCCGAAAATAGGGCAAGCCGCCTCGGTTAGTGGTCCCATCGCGTAGCCCGACTCGAAACAGCAGTCGTCCTTCGCGTTGTACGTCAGCAGGGTCGGCCGGGGCGCCATCATGGCGGTCAGATGGGTGTAGTCGACCAGCGTGGCCAGATCGTTGGGCGTTTGCTCCGAGTCGCCCAGATCCTTCAGGTGCCACACCCGGGTGCGAAAGCTCGAATAGCCGGCGACCGGGTTGGCCAGCTTCACGCGGGTGTCGAGCGCGCTGATCACGATCGTCTGCCAGCCGCCGCCCGAGAGGCCGGTCACCGCCAGGCGATCCGGATCGGTATGCTCCAGCGCCAGCAGGATATCCAGCCCCCGCTTCATCAACAGATAGAACGGCGCCAGTCCGCTGGTGCCGCACAGATCGAGCTGGTTCATCCGCGCGTGCGAGAAGCCGTCGGTGCGGAGCTGTCCCATGCCGAGCCAGCCCACGTTCAGCGCGAGCATCCCGCGTTTGGCCTGGTTGATGCAGCGGAGCTGCTTGGGCGGATACTGCTTGCCCAGCGGCGTGTGGCCGTTGACGTTGAGAATTGCCGGCACCTTGCCCTCGAGCTTCTCCGGCTCGTAGAGCAGGGCGGGGATCCACATGCCGGGCAGGGCCTCGTAGCGGAGCTTCTTGATGCGATAGCCGGGCCCTCCTTCGATCGTCTCGAGCCACTCGACTTTCGTCTCCGCGTCGCGCCACGCGGCGGCCCCGCCGCGATAGACGATCTTCCGCAGCACGGCGGCCCGCAGTCGCTCGGCCTCCCGGGCCCAGGCATCGGCCGTTTCGAACTTGGACATCCGCGGCACGCGGGTTTCGCAATACCGCTGCACTTCGGCCATCGGCAGCACGGGGCCGACGATCTCGCGCTTCAAGAGGGCTTCGAGTTCGTCTTGATCAGCCGCCGGAAGCGGCAGCGGACCAACGAACAAGCAAGCGAGCGTTAACAGCACAACACGGCGAGTCATGGGGGCACTCCAAAAAGGGGTTCACATTACTTTACGACCGCTTTGGCCTGTTTAGCGAACAACTCCAGCCAGCCCAACATCAGGGCATCCTGGATTCGATTCGATCGGCGGCACTCCTCAGGCGTCTTGCCCCAATAGAACCCGATCCATCCGCACGCGGTACCTCTCGACTCCTGGATGAATTGTTCCAACTCCGGCAGGGAGCACTTCAGGGGAAAGGTCTCTTCGATGACCACGGGCTTTCCCACCGAAAACCCGTCCAGGGTCTTCATGGCCTCCTTGATCCCGGACGTTTTCGGGTACAGATGCACGCTGATGAAGTCGAGTTTGTCGACGATCTCCTCCGGCACGAATCCGGAGGTCAGCCCGGGGCGGTCCAGGCTCCAAGGCACCAGCCCGACGGTGATCAAGTGGCGGCGATCATGCTTGCGGATGGCGGCAGACAATCCTTGAATCCACCGGCGCGCGATCGCCGGCCGCGGCCTGCCGGCCGGCGTCAACGAGACAAACTGCACGAAGTGCTTTCCGGCGAAATCAGGCCCCAGCCATTCCCCGGGCCGACGATCGGCGGCCGGGGCCACCGGCTCGTTCATCAGATCGTAACAGAAGACGGCGGGGCTGGTCGCACAACGGGCGGCAATCGCCTCCCAGAAACGGGCTTGCACGCGCCAGCGTTCCTTTTCGGCAAGCCGATCGTACCAGGCGGGAACGTCCTGCTTGTGGTAGCACCCCAGCCCGGTCAGATCGAGATAGAGCCGCAGTCTTTCAGCCAGCTTCACCAGCCGCGTAAGCCGGTCCAGCGACGCACGGTTCGCCGTCTGCGGTCCGTCCAAGAACTTGCCGAGCTGCAGATGAACGCGCACCACGTTGGCGCCCAGTTGCTTCATTTCGCGGAAGTCTTCTTCGACCTTGGGCCATTGGCTGGCCCAATAGTCTTCCAACAGGCGTCCCTGCTCGTCGTGGTCGTAGTTGAATCCCCACGGCGTGAAGTCGCGGTCCGACTCCGCGAAAACGAAGCCATCCTGCTCGTCGGACACGCGTATCCACTCCATTTGTTCCGACGACGCTGCCGCTGCAATGACACAAGGCAGCGCACAGAGCAACGAGGCCAGCACGATCCAGCAGCAGAACGCGGACCGACCCGGGCCGCAGCTTCGATGAATCCCGATGCGGTGGCACATCATCGCGTCTCCTCTTCGGGAAGCCCCTTGACCCGGCGGGAAAGCGGCGCCAGCGCGGTGCCGTCGTCCATGGTATACGGATTCTCGCCGAAATTGACGGTCACCCTCACGCCATTGGCGAACTTCGTCTCCTGCACGGCGTGATCGTCGGTAAGCCAGCGGTGGGAGAGCATTTCCACGTAACCGGTGGCCCGGGCAATCGGGGCGGTGGCCCGGTAGCTCTCGACGAACCGTGCCCGGTTCTCGTTCCAGCGCCGGCGGTCGAACATGAACATCGGCGGTGTGCCGTACAAGGCGTTCAGCAGATCGCGGCGGTCCCAGACTTTCGGCAGCTTGTTGTTGTAGTCGCCCCAGTACCATTGGGCCACCACGCAATCGTGATAGACCAACTCCCAGAGCGGCAGGCGGTAGAAGTGGCCGGTCTGGAACTTGGCCACCCGCTCGGGCACCTCGTCCCAGGTCTTCATCATTGCGCGTCCGGCGTCGGGGATCCGGTACGGCCCCAGACTCAACATGCCCTCGAAGTAGTGGACGAAAGGCACCGCCGCTTCGTGCCCCGTCTCGCTCCCGGTGACCAGGTGGCACTGCCGGCTGACGTAGCCGAGCAATTGCATCTTCCAGTGCCGGCTTTCGCTGCGGGTCATGGGGTGATCGTCGTGATAGCACTCCCGCCAGGGCGACGCGGTCGTGGTGTCGATAAAGCGGGCCCGATAGGGATGGGTCCGCAGTTCGGCGGGGATCCGCTGCCGGGCATACTTGACGGCCTGGCGGTCGCAGAGCACGCCGCAGGGAATCATCTGGCCGTCTTTGGCCTTCACCCGCCATCCGCGCACCCACCGGCCGTCGGCCCCGATCATCAGGTCCTCCGGCCAGGCGTCGGTGGTCCAGTCGGGATGCACGCCCCGGAGCTTGGGGAAGTTGGCCGGATCCATCGTGTCCTGGAAGATGTCGTAGCGGCCGGTGAGCACGTTCATGGCGTTGAGCCGGCGCAACGCGTCCGGCTCGCTGCGGCGGCTCCAGACGATGCGCTTGATGCCGGCAGCTTGCAGCTCACGGCAAAGTTGCACCGGGTCGCGGTCCCAGCACCAGACGTTTACGGCCCCGATCAGCAAATCGACGTTTGGGTTCGCTTCGCGCTTCTGGGCCATGGTTCTCAGCAACCCGACCTGTTTGGCGTGTTGGCGATAGCGTTTGCACATGGCCACGTAACCGCCGCGATCGAAGAAGACGTATCTCAGCCGCCGCACGGGGCCGAATTTGCCCTTCTGCGGCAGCCACTCGGGGGCCAGCACCAGTAGCCCGTCGTGACGCGGCACCCCGACCGCCGCGTCATCAGGCGTTTCCACCAACGTCATCACTCCCTGCTCGCCGTCGGTGGCGCCGTACCACCCCATGCACAGACCGTGGCCGCCGAAGAGGTGATAGTGCATCGGCCGGAGGGTCTGGTCGTCGACCGGGTAGCTGATGCCCTCGTTGACCGGCATCACCAGAAAGGTCCCCTTGGGCGTGACGAACGGTCGCGGGAATCGCATC
>Ga0180438_10006164_pt1 | contig 16333 bp, 15 predicted proteins | sample SS_ome_12_FD_132455 | JGI IMG/M metagenome (GOLD analysis project Ga0180438, IMG submission 132455) | Hypersaline lake sediment archaeal communities from the Salton Sea, California, USA - SS_3_D_2 metaG | ecosystem: Environmental > Aquatic > Non-marine Saline and Alkaline > Hypersaline >...
AGGATGGAGATCGACCCCTCGCTGGTGATGCCCAACCGGGAGCTCTCGCTCTCGGAGGGGGCTGTACGCCCGTGGACCCGCGCCGGCGCCATCAGCCCGTGGTACACTAGCATGCTGGGGTCAGTGGCCCGCAAGTACGGCTTCTCCGTGGACGCCCCGGTGAAGAGACTGACCGCCGAGCAGCTGGATATAGTGCTGTACGGCACCGGCAACCGCACGGTTACCATGAGGCACGAGACCCAGCTGGGCAAGACCTACGAGTACGAAACCTCGTTCGAGGGGGTGATCCCCAACCTGGAGCGGCGTTTCAAGGAGACCACCTCTGATTATATTCGCACCGAGATAGAGCGCTACATGACCACGCACCCCTGCCCCGCCTGCCAGGGGCAGCGGCTGAAGCCCGAGTCGCTGGCGGTGACCGTCGCCGGAGAGAACATCGCCGGGGTGAGCGCCATGTCCATCGAGCAGGCGACGGCATGGCTCGATTCGCTCGGCGGCGGCGGTGGCGGGAAGCCGCTGCTCAATGAGCGCGAGCTGCTGATCGCCCGCCAGATACTCAAGGAGATCGGCACCCGTATCGGCTTCCTCAAGGACGTCGGCCTTGATTACCTGAGCATAGACCGCCCGGCGAGCACCCTCTCCGGCGGTGAGGCACAGCGAATACGGCTCGCCACCCAGATCGGCAGCGGGCTGATGGGGGTGCTATACATCTGCGACGAGCCGACGGTGGGCCTGCACCCCGCCGACGACCACCGCCTGATCGATACGCTGAAGAAGCTGAAGGAACTGGGCAACACCATACTGGTGGTGGAGCACGACGAGGCGATGATGCGCGCCGCCGATTATGTCATCGACATGGGGCCCGGCGCCGGGGAGCACGGGGGCGAGGTGGTGGCCGCTGGGACCATCGAGGATATAATGGCACACGAGGGCTCCAGCACCGGCGATTACCTCAGCGGTAGGAGGGAGATACCCCTCCCTGAGAGCCGGCGCCTCGGCTCCGGCGAGGAGCTCGTAATCAGGGGGGCGCGGCAGAACAACCTCAAGAACATCGACGTGAGCATACCGCTGGGCCGGCTGGTGTGCATCACCGGCGTGTCGGGGTCGGGCAAGAGCACGCTTATAGAGGACATACTGTACAAGAAGCTGGCGCAGATATTCTACCGGGCCAAGGACCGCCCCGGCGACTGCGATGCGATCGTGGGTTTGGAACACATCGACAAGGTGGTGGACATCGACCAGTCGCCCATCGGGCGCACCCCGCGCTCCAACCCTGCCACCTACACCGGCACCTTCACCCCGATACGTGAGCTGTTCGCCACCGTTCCCGAGGCCCGCGCCCGCGGCTACCGACCGGGGCGATTCTCGTTCAACGTCAAGGGCGGCCGCTGCGAGTCCTGCGGCGGTGAGGGCTACATCCAGATCGAGATGCAGTTCCTGCCCGACGTCACCGTCCCCTGCGAGGTATGCCACGGCAATCGCTACAACCGCGAGGCGCTGGAGATCCGGTTCAAGGGCAAGAACATCGCCGAGGTGCTGGACATGAGCGTCTCCGAGGCGCTGGCCTTCTTCGACCATTTCCCCAAGATAAAAAATAAGCTGGAGACGCTGGATGCGGTGGGGCTGGGCTACATCCGTCTGGGGCAGCCGGCTACCACCCTCTCCGGCGGCGAGGCGCAGCGGGTGAAGCTGGCCACCGAGCTGTCCAGGCGCTCCACGGGGCGGACGCTGTACATCCTCGACGAGCCGACCACCGGCCTGTCGTTCGAGGATGCCGCCGCCCTGCTGCGGGTGCTGCATCGGCTGGTCGACGGCGGCAACACGGTGGTGCTCATCGAGCACCATCTGGACATGATAAAGAATGCGGATTATATTATAGACCTCGGGCCCGGCGCCGGCGACCGCGGCGGTCACGTCATCGCCACCGGCACGCCGGAGGAGATTGCCGGGGTCGATGCGTCGTACACCGGGCAGTACCTGAAGAGCGTATTCGAGAGGCATCGCGAAAGGCTGGAGACCGTTGGTGCATGAAAGTGGTACACTGACCCCCGCCAATCTCGATATAAGCCTGTGGCGCAGTTTTATCTTCGTACTGTCGGATACGGTGTACTTATCGCGGAATTTGAGGTGGATGCTGAAAGCATCGCGGGGCAGCCTTATCTCGCATGCCTTCCGCGAGAGGCTGATGCTGGCAGTAATATCCGTCTACGGATGCCGCTACTGCACATGGGCGCATACCGGCGCAGCCCTGCGACACGGCGTCGGCAGGGAGGAGATCGAGGGATTGCTGGCGGGCAGCGTTGAGGGTTGCCTCGATGAGGAAATGGTGGCGCTGATCTATGCCCAGCACTGGGCGGATACCGATGCAAGGCCAGAGGTTGAGGCAGTATCCCGACTGGAGCAGGAGTACGGTGCAGAGGGTGCTGCGACCATAGATACCATACTACACATGATACGCATCGGTAACCTGTGGGGTAACGCGTGGGATCGCCTAGTACACCTCGCTTCTCGCGGACATTTTGGGAGGTGAGCGATGGACGGAGCATATTCAATGTCCTTTGAATGCGTACGAGTGGTGGAAAGGGGCTTGGCTTGATCCGATATAGAGAGTGTAGATATACATGAACAGGGATGATGTCCTCGACTCCATCGTGATCAACGTGGAGAGCAGGAACCTGATCAACCACATGCTGGCCACCGAAGCGATCATGCGGGCACTGGCGCTGCGTTTCGGCGAGGACGAGGACGTCTGGGGGCTCACCGGCCTGCTCCACGACATCGACGTCGAGCTAACCGAGGGCGACATGAGCGCCCACAGCGCGCTGGGTGCCGACATCGCGCGGGAGCTGGGCGCCACCGAGGAGATGGCGCAGGCGATACTGCGGCACAACGAGGCGCACGGCCTGCCACCGGAGTCGCTGCTGGATAAGGCGCTGTTCTGCGCCGACCCGCTGACCGGCCTGATCGTGGCCGGGGCGCTGGTGCGTCCCGACAAGAAGCTGGAGGGGCTGAAGGTGGAGTCGCTGATGAAGCGCTTCGGCGAGAAGCGGTTCGCCGCCGGCGCCAACCGGGAGCAGATCGCCAGCTGCAGCACGCTGGGACTTGAGCTGGAGGAGTTCGTCGCGCTGGGTCTGAAGGCGATGCAGGGCATCGCCGGGGACATCGGCCTGTAGGCGGTTTGAGGATATCGATGGGCTTTTTCAAGAAGGATGTAGATGTGCTGGCACGTAAAGGCGACCTCAGAGGGCTGCTGAAGGCGCTGCGGGGCAGGGACCCGGTGGTGCAGGCGCGGGCCTCGCTGCTGCTGGGCTCCATCGGCAGGCCGGCGGTGCCGGTGCTCATCGAGGGGCTCAAGGACGACGACAAAGACGTTCGCACGGCAGCCGCGGCCGCCCTGATATCCATCGGCCCCGAGGCGCGGTTCGCGGTGGGCACCCTGGTGCGGGCGCTCAAGGACGAGGACTATTTCGTGCGCTGGAACGCGGCGGTGGCCCTCGGCGAGATAGGCGATAAGGAGGCGGTGCCCGCCCTGATGGAGTCGCTGGCGGACGAGAATACGGACGTGCGCAAGGCGGCCGCCGAAGCGCTGGAGAAAATAGAGTGGGAGAAGTGGTACCCCGGCACCGAAAAAGTGGTATAATGTCGCCAAATTGTAGAAGGAGGTAAAGGATGAGTGCGGATAAAGGTACAGGACTGGAACCCAATGTGGCTGGGCTGCTGTGTTACCTGTTCGGATGGGTAAGCGGGCTGATATTCTTCCTCATAGAGAAGGATAGCTTCGTCCGCTTCCACGCCATGCAGTCCATCATCGTCTTCGGCGCAATAACCGTGTTGAGTATCATCTTCGGCATTCTGTTCATGGTACCGTTCGTGGGAGCTATACTCGGCGCCATACTATGGATCGGCACCCTCATACTGTGGATCCTGCTCATGGTGAAGGCCTACCAGGGCGAACGTTTCAAGCTGCCGATCGCCGGCGATATAGCCGAGAAAAACTCGTAAGTAGAATAGAACTCATCCGTTAATTAATGACGACTGGAAGGGGGGCGTACTTGCCATGTCCGTCTCCCTTCGTTTTCCTGTGTCCTTACTTCCGACGGCACCGGGCACCCCTGCATGTGATATAATGTGATACCGCTAGGGGAATAGAACGATGAACGAAGAGAGAAAGGCTACCGCGGGACTCTCCCCCAATACCGCCGCGCTGCTGGCGTATCTGCTGGGCTGGGTGACCGGCCTGCTGTTCCTGCTTCTGGAGAAGCGCGACAATCATGTGCGCTTCCACGCCATGCAGTCCGCCATGTTCTTCGGCCTGGTAACGCTGGCCGCCTTAATACTGTGGTTGTTGCTCATGGTGCCCTACGTCAATATCCTGTTCATGGTGCTCCTGTCTCTGCTGGGGCTTTTCGCCTTCGCCGCATGGGCTATCCTTATGGTCAAGGCCTATCAGGGTAACCGCCTCATGCTGCCGTGGGTCGGCGAGCGCGCCCTGAGGAGGACGGCGGCAGGCGAAGAGGTCCCGCTCACGTAACGCAACTGAACGGTGATTCATGTCCGTCATATGATTCTTCCTCCGCCGCAATGCGTACGCGGGCGGGAAAGGGGTTAGGGCCATGCTTGAAGAGGAAGTTCAGAGACAGGCTGAGAAGCTCAAGGACAAGAGCTCCATGGTGCGCGAGCAGGCGGTCATGGCACTGGGCAAGATCGGCGGCGACTCCGCCATGGCAGCCCTCATCGAGGCGCTTCAGGACGAGGACTCCGATGTGCGGCAGAAGGCAGCCGAGGCGCTGGGCAAGGTCGGTGAGCAGGCGTACGTACGGGTTCACGATCTGCAGGACTTAGACAAGGGGGTGCGGCAGCGTGCGGCATCCGCATTGTCGAGGGAGATAAGTCCCACCGCCAAGGCAGCGGTGCCGGCGCTGGCGAGGGCGCTGAAGGACGATGATGAGTATGTGCGCAACGGGGCCGCCAGCGCCCTGGGCAGGATAGGCGACGCCTCCGCCGTTCCCGCCCTCATCGAGTCGCTGGATGACTGGCAGGCGCGCTATACCGTCGCCGGAGCCCTGGGGGACATCGGCCCCGGTTCCAAGGCAGCGGCGCCCAAACTCATCCGGCTGCTGAAGGATGATGACCGCTTCATGCGGCGCAGTGCCGCCGCAGCGCTGGGGGGCATCGGCCCCGATTCCAGGGATGCCGTCCCGCTGCTCATCGAGGGGCTGGATGACCGCGACCTCCGTGCCACTGCGGCCGCCGCCCTGGGGGGCATCGGCCCTGACGCCAGGGCGGCGGTGCCGATGCTCATCAAATGCCTCAGCGATGACGACGAAGTGACCCAGCGTAACGCCGCCGAGGCGCTGGGCAATATCGGCGACCGTTCCGCGCTGCCCGCCCTGATAGAGCTGGATAAGGACGAGGACAAATGGCTCAGGAAAGAGGCCGTCGATGCTATCACCAAGCTGGGGGGCAGATAGCTATCACTAGTGAGGAGTTCAGCAATTGGGTATAAGCGAGATACAAGTACACATCGACAGGCTGAAAGACAACGACCCTGAGATCAGATACTGGGCGGTGATGTATCTGGAGTATATCGCCGATGCGGCGGCCATACCGGCGCTGATCGAGGTTTTAAGTTGCGATGACAACGACCTGCGGGGGGCAGCGGCCAAGGCGCTGGCGAAGTTCGGTCCGGATGCCAGAGAGGCCATCCCCACCCTCAGCTCCGCGGCTCAGGAGGAGGACGACTGGGTCAGCAGCACCGCCGCCTATGCCCTGCGCATGATACGAACGACCGAGTAGCGCTCACCCCTTGCTGACGGGGAAGCGTATCTCGGTCAGCAGTTCCGCCGGATGAGTGGTACACGGATCGCTGAAGTATACCTCCTCCGGTGGCCCGGCAATCTGATAGCCGTTGGAATTAACCCATCCCCATAGCCTGGCATACGTCTCTCCCACCTTTTCGAACGGCCCCTTGTGAACGGCACAGGCAACCTCGGCACTGTTCACCTTCTTTACACCCACCCCGCTGGCATCTGGCTCGCTCAATGCGGTGTCGTCGGACAGTGGACACTGCAACTCCCACAGCAGTTCTTCGGGCGGGACTTGTTCCGGACTGTTGAGGTACAGCCCGAGGGGAGGTCCGATGGGCGTATATCCCTTCTTGCCCACCCAACCGAACAGCCTGCCGAAGGTCCCCTCTATCCGGTCGTACGGCCCCTTCATCGGGATGAAAGCCACCGTACGCGGGGCGGTCTGCTTCACCACTACTTCATCGGACATCGTCACCCCCTTTGAGAGCGGCAGCCCATTTGTATCACGATTACGATCTCGATGTCAATCTCCTCAAAACTCGGCGGCCAGCATCCCCTGCAGCGGGATCGATAGCGCTCATCCGTACGCCTCTGCCTTGAGCTGCTCCAGGTAGTATATCTTTTCATGATGCGGCCGCCTGCTCTTGTGGTGTCGGGGCAGGATGTGTTCCTGCCCCACATGCCAGCACTCGGAGCGGACGGGAAGCTCATGCTCGAACAGCAGCCTCAGGTCGGGCACTACGTCTCCCTGATGCACCACGCGGTGGCTGTCGGGCACCGTCTCGCCGTATACCCGGGCGAAATCGCGGTCTCCGATGCAAGGGCTGGCGAAGTTGTACATCGTAACCTGGCTGGAGGGGAACCGTGACTGGATATGGAGCGCCGCCAGCGTGGCCAGCGCCGCCCCCATACTGTACCCGGTAACATAGACCCGGACGGGCTTCACCTCCCTAACTGCAGCTATCACCTCGGTCCGCACCGCCCCATAGGCCCTGACGAATCCCAGATGGGCCCTCAGCCGTTCGTGTTTCACCTTCAACCATGGCGCGGTTCCCATCGCCGCCAGCAGTGTGGTGCGCCATCCCTCCATCCTCCACGACACGTCCGTCCCGCGAAAGGCGATGATGATATAAGGTGAGTGTCTATGCTGGTCCCTGAGGATGAAACCCTGGGTGTCGGCCACCTGAACGCCGAAGACATTATGGTACTCACCGCTGAGGTAACGGTACAATCTGCCACGGTGGGCCCCCCTGACCGCATCCTCGCCCTGGTAGGCTTCCATCGCATATTTAAACAGCCAGTATGCCGTTCGCGGTTTATAACGAACCGAGCGGTTTTGTTTCGCTACGTATCGAGGCAATGCTGATGCCCTCTACGCCTTACGCACCGGGAACCTGACCTCGGTGAGCAACTCTTGCGGCGGGGCATCCTCTATCCTGCTCAGATACGCCTCCTCCGGCGGCCCCACAATCTCATAACCGTTCTCCGCGATCCACCCGCGGAGGGCGCCGAAGCTGGCCTTCACCTGATCATATGCTCCCTGGTGCTCGACAGTGGCCAGCGTGGCCTCCTCCAGTTGCTTGAAACCGCATCCCTGCTCGTCCGGCTCGGTGGGGTCCGCGTCACCCACAACGGGGATCTGTAGCTCCCACAGCAACTCTTCGGGCGGCACCTGCTTCGGGCTATTGAGGTACACGCCCACCGGGGGCAGTGCAGGTATATAGCCCTCATCCGCTATCCACGTTCGGAGCCTGCCGAAGGCCTCACCTATCAGGCTGTAAGGCCCCTTCATCGCAATGAAGGCTACTACCTGAGGTTCCCTTATCTTTATCTTTGCTTCTATTGCGACCGCCATAAAAACCACCCCCTTCGGTGATTTTGGCGTTTATTATTTAATTTTATAGTATATTATCACACTTCGTCGCATTTGTCAATATCTAGCTGACCTCCATCTGGGAGCCCTCCGCGGTCTTTATCACGTCTATCCGCCTGTCGAAGGCGTCCTTCAACTCCTCAACATGTGTTATGACAAGTATCTTCTCAAAATCGTCCTGTATTGAATTTATCGCCTCCACCAGGCGCTCCTTCCCGCTGGTGTCCTGGGAGCCGAACCCCTCATCGATGATGAGCGTAGGCAGCGGCGCCCCGGCGCGGTGCGCCAGCAATTTGGAGAGGGCGATGCGCAGGGCAAAATCGATACGGAAGGCCTCGCCGCCGCTGTACATCTCGTAGCGCCGCGTCCCCAGCTCGTCGGATATATTCACATCCAGCGTCTCCAGTTCGCCTTCCCGCTTGCTCTTGAAGGCGCGCTGCGTCTCGATCTTCACGCTCATCCGGTTGTCGCTCATCCTGGCCAGCAGCCGGTTGGCCTCTGCATCTATCTCGGGGATCACATTCTCGATGATCATCGCCTGAATACCCTTCTTACCGAACGCCCGCGCCAGCTCCTCATATACCTTTATCTCGGCAGCGATGCATTTCGCCTCCTCCTCCTTTTCCAGCCTGGTCTGCTCCAGTGCCTGCAGGCGCTCCAGCTTCCCCCGAATCGCCCCCAGCGCCTGGCTCCCCTGCGACTGACGCTGGATCGCCTCTGCGAGGGCCTTTTTTGCCATGCTCAGGTCGGACTCCAACTCGGGGAGCGTTGCGATATCGGCGCTGAATGCCTCTATGCTCTGGGTATCGGCCTTCAAGGTTGAACCCCAGCGCTCCAGTTCCCACTCGGCCTTCCGTATCGCCTCCTCCTCGAGCGGCAAACTGCGCTGAGCCTCAGCGTGATCCCTGTCCAACGCCTCCATCCGCCGCTCACACTGCGCCCGCTCCTGCCTTATCTTTCGCTCCAGATCACCTGTAGCCTGGCTCAATCTCCCGGATTCCTGCTCCAGCTCACTAACCTGTTTCTCGTTGCTGCGAAAGGCCTCCCTCTTCTCATTACCCTGCTTCTCGTAGTTGGCCGTTATCCTCTCTCTCCCCTCCACCCCCAGCGCGGTGCCGCACAGCGGACACTCGGCCTCCCCCTGTTCCAGCATGGTTATCTTGTCCCTCAGCTCCTGCATCTCCTCCCTCAGCCGGCTGTTGACAGAAGTGAGGTGGTGTAGCATGCCCGCTATCTCCCGCTGCCGCCCCCGTTTCTGCTCCAGCTCATCCTCCTTTGCGCCAAGCTCATCGAGGCGAGTTTTCACTTGAGCCATCTCCTCATCGTAGCGGGCAAGCACCTGCTGGTATCTTTCTGTCTTATTCTGGTGTTCGACTACCTGACCCTGGAGATACCGTATCGCCGATTCCGCCTGCTCGATGCGGGCCTCCACCTCCAATCGCTGCCTGGCTCGCGAGTCGAGGTTGTTCTTCCGTTTCGTCAATTCGCTCACCCTGGCTTCCAGTTCCCGGCGCTCCGCATCTACCGCGGCGACCGCCTCCTCCGCCTCCCGCAATTGCGATTCGTACTCTGCCTGCTGCAGCAGTTCCTCCGACATGTGTTTTATATCGCTGAGCGCGAGTTCTTTCCTGCCCTCCAACTGTCTTATGCAGTCCTTCGCCCGCCTCTCCAGCTCATCGTAGCGAGCGAGCCCCAGGATACTGGCCAGCACCTCCTTCCGCCTGTAGGGTTCCGCCTTGCTGAACCTGTCGGCCTGGCCCTGGAGCAGATAGGCGCTGTTGATGAAGGTGTCATAGTCCATGCGCAGTGTGCTGACGATCTTGCCCTCCGTCTCGCGGATGGAGTTGCCGGCGATAGACCTGAAGCCGTCACCGCCGGCTATCTGCAGGTCGAGGGCGGAATGGCCGGCGCGGCCGGCCTTGGGCTTCGACCGTTTGCGGATCACGCGGTAGGGCTGCCCCCCGACGCGGAAGTCGAATTCCACCATCATCTCCGTAGTCCCCAGGTGGATCAGGTCATCGTCGTTCCTGGCCCGCGCCTTGCCCCACAGCGCCCATGTTATGGCATCGAGCAGCGCCGACTTGCCGTTGCCGTTATCGCCGCAGAGGCAGGCGACATGTATCCCGGCGAAGGAAAGCTCCGCCTCACGGTACGGCATGAAGTTGCGCAGGGCCAGCTTGAGCGGGATCATAGGTTGTACGCCCTGCCCGTCTCGGGTATCTCCACCTTGACGCCCTTTATCTCCCTGAAGCGCTCGGGGGCTTCCGTGTGTATGGGGAAGACGACCGCCGGGTTTATCTCCCCGACCAGCCGCTTTATCTCGGGGCCGGAGGCATGGCCCGAGGCGTGGGCCTGCTCATACGGCATGAGGCCGAAATGCTCCAGCCAGTTCTCCACCCTCCGTAGCTCGATTTGCCCCTCATCGTCAAACGGCTCGGTGACTGATCGGATGTAGCACGAGCCCTTGTCCGGACGTATATTGACGAGGTCGGTTAGGTCAAAGAAATCGATCCTGACGATGTAATCGCTTTGGTGGTTGTGGATATCGTCGCAGGTGACGCGATTGGGGTAACTGAGGAACTCGCTCTCCCAGGCTTTGTAATCCTGCTCAATGACGTTCGGCGGGTAGTCGAGACAATGCTGCTTGGTTATCAACCCCCAGCCCTTGCGGTCGATGTAGATAACGATATTGCCATCATCCAGTGCCGGGACACCGGCATCCGTGCCTTCGAGCTTCCTCAACAGGTATGCCTGCTTCAGGTTCAGCGCCAGCTTCCTGCCGGTGGCCTTGGCTACCTCATGGAAGCTTCTCAGCCGCTCGATATCCTTCCACGGGTAATTGGCGATAACCAGGTTCTTGGTTCGCCTCACTATCTCGGTTACCCGATCCTGTACGTACTGTTCGGAATGGCTGCCACCCTCGTCTATGCGGGTACCCTCACAGATCAGCGCTACGGGATGAGCCTCAGCGGCGCGCTCTACGAATTGCCTCGTGAGATCGCCGCCGTAGCCGTGGAACCGCAGGTCGCCGCTGTAGGCGATGGTGCCGCCGGGGGTATGGATCAGATACCCCACCGCACCGGGGATAGAATGGTTCACCGCGACCATCTCCACCGTAATACTGCCGAAGGCGATCGTATCGCCCGGTGTCAGCCCGCTGAAGTTTCTCGGCTCCTTCGCCTCTTCCCCCTTGATCCTGGTGACCCTTTCGCCTTTCTTGTTGGGCCGTGTCTCGAATGTCCTGTGGTAGGTGAGGAATTCGTTGAAGCCGCCGGCGGAGGTCTCCTCCATCGCCGCCAGTATCCTTCTGGTGACCTCCGAGGCGTAAACCGGGATATCCGGCCGCAGGAAATGGATGTAGGCGGAATGGTCGGCGTGGGCGTGGCTCAGGAATACCGCATCGTAGCCGGCACTTGGACTGGCCTCCATGCCGCAGTGGGACAGGTAGTCGACTCGATACAACCGTGACATGTCCCCCAGTCGGGGGAGCAGGCCCAGCTTTATGAAGTCCAGCACCCCGTTGCACTTCTTGGGCTGGAGGAACTCGGCGAAGTACATGTTCGACTGATTGAAGCTCATCCCGAAGTCGAGGAAGATGCGGGTGCCGTCGGCTTCCACAAGTATCTTGTTGCCGCCGATCTCTCCCACACCGCCGTAGAAGGTGAGCGTAGCCATAGCACAGTCAGTAACGATGATGTGACCTTATTCTATCATACCCCGGCCGGCGGCTTACAGGTTGATAACCGTCGAGGTGGCATTTACAATGGTGGTTAGCAGGGGTGAAACATGTTCGATATGCTGACGGAAAGGCTCAACGGCGTCTTTAAAAAGCTGGGGGGCAAGGGCAAGCTTAGCGAGAAGGATGTCGATGAGGCGCTGCGGGAGGTCCGGCTGGCGCTCCTGGAGGCCGATGTCAACTTCAAGGTGGTGAAGGAGTTCGTATCCCGCATCAGGGAGCGCGCGCTGGTGAGCGATGTGCTGGAGAGCCTGACCCCCGCCCAGCAGGTTATCAAGATAGTCAGTGAGGAGCTGACCTCTGTCCTCGGCGGGGAGACAGCGCGTCTGGTCACCAGAGGACGACCCCCCACAGTGATCATGCTCGTCGGGCTGCAGGGGTCAGGGAAGACCACCACCGCGGCCAAGCTGGGGCTTCACCTCAAAGGGGCGGGCCAGCGCCCGCTGCTGGTCGCCGCCGACCTGCGCCGTCCCGCCGCCATCGAGCAGCTCGCCGTCCTGGGGCAGGATCTGGACATCCCGGTCTACCGGGAGGATACGCCGACCAAGCCCGCCGAAGTATGCGCTCACGCCCTGAAACGGACGAGGGAACTGGCCGCGACATATGTTATCGCCGACACCGGCGGTCGCCTCCACATCGATGACGAGCTGATGCGAGAGGTGGAGGATGCCAAGCGGGCGCTCAACCCGGATGAGATATTGCTGGTGGTGGATGCGATGACCGGGCAGGATGCTGTGCGCGCTGCCGAGGAGTTCCACAAGAGGCTGGGGTTGAGCGGCCTCGTGCTCACCAAGATAGACGGCGACGCCCGCGGCGGTGCTGCCCTGTCGATCAAGGAGGTCACCGGTGTGCCGGTGAAATTCATCGGCACCGGCGAGAAGCCGGAGGATCTGGAGGTGTTCCATCCCCAGCGCCTGGCCTCGCGCATACTGGGTATGGGCGATATGCTGACGCTGATCGAGAAGGCGGAGAAGACCTTCGACGAGGAACAGGTCAGGAAGCTGGAGAAGAAGGTGAAGCATGCCACCCTCGACCTGGAGGACTTCCTGGGCCAGCTCAAGCAGATGCAGCAGATGGGTTCGTTCAGCCAGCTGGTGGAGATGGTCCCCGGCCTGTCCTCCATCGCCGGCCGCTTCCCCGATGCGGTGGATGACAGGAAGCTGAAGAGGATCGAGGCCATCATCCTGTCAATGACCCCTGATGAGCGACGACGACCGGATATAATCGACGGGCACAGGAGGCGCCGCATCGCCAGGGGCAGCGGCACCACGCCGCAGGACGTGAATCAGTTGCTCAACCAGTTCCGGCAGACACAGAAGATCATGAAGCAGATGGCGCGGGGCAAGGGTATAGGCTCGCTCAAATCGATGCTGCGCTAGCCTATTCCTTCACCATGGTGACTATCATCGAGCCTTCCGTGATTGTGATATCCACCAGTGAGACGTTGAGGGACGCCCACCGTTCCTCCACACCATGCTCCAGGGCGGTCATGACGGTGTTGATCAGTGTCTTGGGGACAGGTGCCCTGCCGAGGTGCAGATCGTTAACGGTCAAATCCGGCTGCCCGTCTTTGATCGCCACGGCGGCCTCGGACGCTACCTGCACATCGATCACCAGATCCACCTTGGCGAACACCATGATCTGGTCACCACCGAAATAGACCTGCGGGTACTCAATATCGATGGAAAAATTGCCGTCCCTGGCGAGGCAGTAAATCTTCGATGTCGCCTCCAGGTCGGTGATCTCCAGCACCAGCCACTCCCCCTCCGAAGCCCACTCGATCTGGTGCTTGAGAACGTCGATCTTGTCATCCAGATTATCGGCTGCGGACTGGTTGGGCTTGATCCATCGTTGATTCCACACATCGGTGGGCGCGTCCCCGGTCACGTAATAGCCTATCACGCCGAACAACAAGATCAACAGCGCAAAGCCAGCCCCCATGGCGAGGAAGCTGGTCTTGATGATCTTCTGATTCAGCTTAGTCCACATAGTCCTTGAGCTTCTTGGAGCGGCTGGGGTGACGCAGTTTCCTCAAGGCCTTGGCCTCGATCTGGCGGATGCGTTCCCGGGTGACGCCGAACTCCCGCCCCACCTCCTCCAGAGTGCGGCTGCGGCCGTCCTCCAGCCCGAACCTCAGCTGCAGGACACGTCGCTCGCGGGCGTTGAGGGTGGAGAGCACGTCGTCGATCTGCTCCTTCAGCAGTTGATGGGATGCGGCATCGGGCGGCGGCAGGGCGCTGCGATCCTCTATGAAATCGCCGAGGTGGCTGTCCTCCTCCTCGCCGATGGGGGTCTCCAGAGACACCGGCTCCTGGGACACCTTGATGATCTCCCGCACCTTCTCCGGGGTGACCTCCATGCCGTGCCCGATCTCCTCGCTGGTGGGCTCCCGGCCGTGCTCCTGAACCAGCCGCCGGCTGATGCGCAGCAGCTTGTTGATGGTCTCCACCATGTGAACCGGGATGCGGATGGTGCGCGCCTGATCGGCGATGGAGCGGGTGATCGCCTGCCGGATCCACCAGGTAGCGTAGGTGCTGAACTTGTACCCCTTGCGGTAATCGAACTTCTCCACCGCCCGGATCAGGCCGATATTGCCCTCCTGAACCAGGTCCAGGAGCGACATCCCCCGCCCGATATATTTCTTGGCCACGCTGACCACCAGGCGCAGGTTGGCCTCAGTAAGATGCCTCTCTGCCTTTTCCGCCTCGCGTGCAACCGTCTCCAGATGGCTCGCCAGTTCCCTCTCTTGAGTCTGCAGAAGGATGAGGAAATCAGGTTTGGACAAAACTTCAGACACCTCTGCGGATGATTTTCCTGCTATTGCCTTGAGGACGCTCGGTGGCAGCAAGCTGCTGTTGAGCGACAGGTTCACCATCTTTTCTCCTACGGCGGCAGGGCTCTCGCCCACGCGTGCGGCTATAGTGGCCAGCAGCTGTTGGTCAAGGGCGTTGTCGATGGCCTCACGGAAGCCGGGATCGGCGATCCTGTCGGCCAGGCCGGCTGCATCAGGCAGCTTGAGCTCTTTCTCCAGCACCTCGATGAATGGAGCCGACTGGCACAGCTGCTCCAGCATGGAGATCATTATATCAGTGGCCGACGGCTGGTTGCCGTAACTCTCGAGCCATTCCTCCTTGATCTTCTTGATGTGCCGGTGCTGCTCCATCTTGCTCGCCAGCACCCTCTCATCGTTGGCGTTCAGCAGGGACACATTACCGATCTCCCGCAGGTACATCCGCACCGGGTCATCGATGACATCCTGCTCTTCCATCTCCAGCGCCTTTTCCAGGTCTACGTCGGTCTCGATTTCATGGCTTGCTGTTTCCTCCTCCACCAGGCCGGAAGCATCATGCTCCGGCCACCCGCTGCGGCCCTTCGTCTCCTCAAGCACGATATCGCTGCCGGAGAAGGCGGCATACAGGTCGGCCAGGGATTCCAGGGCATGCTCTGGCCTCATATCGGGATCGCCCTCGGGATGATCCGCGCCCCTTTTGCGGTGCAACAGCTTATCCAGGTCGTCGTTCTCTCCCAGTGTCATCTACTGACCCCTTTTCTCTCATGTTTCGCTTTTTCAAATACCTCTTTAAGCTGGGCCGTAGGCTCCAATGCCCTCTGGAGCAGTGCCTCCACCTGTTCCTTTATGACGTTCTTATCCCCCTCCGATTCCGCTTCGGAGAGGAGATCCTCCTCCAGCGATTTTAACCTGCGCAGCCGCTGTTCCCACAGCCTCCGTGTGCAGTCGGCAAGGGCAGTCTCCTTTTCCCGCTCGCTGGAAGGTGGCAGGATGCGATTCACCAGGCCGTCGAAGTGGTCGTGAAGGCCGATGTCGAGGCCGTGGCGGAGCGCCTCCACATCCGGGCTATTGAGCCAGGCGAGGAATATCTCCACGTTCTGGGTCGCCTCGAAGTGCTGCGGCGAGAGGGCAACCCCCCGGTCCTGCAGCCAGGGATTCTGCAGCAGCAGCGCCAGGCAGTATTCCTCCAGGGGATGAGCGGAGATGGCAGCAGCGGGGAGCGCTGCGGTTGTCCCCTGCCTTTCCCTTCTTGTCCTTGTGATCTGCGCCGCCCTGTCGGCTAAAGTCTTCTCGGACACCCCCACCATCTTGCTGAGGCGTCTCAGGTAAAGCTCCTTCTCCGCCCCGCTGGCGAACTTCATGATAACCGGCAACAGTTGTTCGACGGCTGCCGCCCTGCCGCCATCGGTATCCAGGTCGTGCTTCGAGGCAGCCGCATTGAAAAAATAATCCATTACCGGGTCGGCCTCGTCGACCAGTTTCTTCCAGGCTTCGAGGCTCTCCCGTATCACCTCGTCGGGGTCCTTGCCACTGGGCATCAGGATGACCTTCAAGCTTCCTTCCAGCCTGGTATCTCCCTCGAGCCACTGCCTGTTCCTGCGATCTACCTTCTCGCTGAATTCCCTCTGCACCTCCTCGATGCCGCGTATGGTGGCCTGCTCACCGGCAGCGTCGGCGTCCAGTGCCAAGGCGACGTTCCTGGTCAGGCGCTTGATGATGCCCATCTGCTTCTGCGTCAACGATGTCCCCATGGGGGCTACGACATTATCGACGCCGTGCTGGTGGGCGGTGAGCACATCCAGATAGCCTTCGACGATGATGGCCTGGTCCCGCTCCCGGATAGCCACTTTGGCCCGATCCAAACCGTAGAGCAGGCCGCTCTTGTCAAAGACCGCCGTCTGTGGTGAATTGATATATTTAGGCTGGGAGTCGTCGAGGGCGCGGGCCCCGAAGCCTGCCGCCCTCCCCGCCTCGTTCCGTATCGGGATCATCAGCCGGTTGTGGAACTGGTCGCGCAGACCCCCTCCCTCTTTTTCGGCGGCCAGGCCGGCCTTCATTATCGCATCCTTGCCATAACCTTTCCCTTCGAGGTGCCGGTGTAATGCATCCCACCGGTCGGGGCTGAC
>Ga0180438_10006165_pt1 | contig 16328 bp, 10 predicted proteins | sample SS_ome_12_FD_132455 | JGI IMG/M metagenome (GOLD analysis project Ga0180438, IMG submission 132455) | Hypersaline lake sediment archaeal communities from the Salton Sea, California, USA - SS_3_D_2 metaG | ecosystem: Environmental > Aquatic > Non-marine Saline and Alkaline > Hypersaline >...
GACGACCAATGCAATAGAGAGCGCCTTCAGTCGGATAGTTAACAGAGTTAAACATGTCGGGAGACGGTGGAGCGATCAAGGGCTTATCAACTGGCTGATGATCGCTTTTCGGAAGATCTATAAGCCGGCTCTTTGGAATGAACTTTGGACAAAGTATCTTGAAATCCATAAGCAATTACGGTTTTCTAGATTGAGAGTTTCCTATGCATGGAACTAAAGTTTCCCGTCACTCTGGGACAAAGCCAAAAATTATGTAAAATCTTCCGAACTTAAAAAGGAAGAGTAGGATAGAAATCTCTAGCTGGGAAGGGATAGAAGGAAAAAATTTTGTTTGTCATATTATCAAATTAAATCAAAAGAAATAGGAGGAAAAATGAAAAGCAAAAGGGTTAAGATTTTACTAATTTTACTTTTAGCGCTAGGGATTACAGCAACTCTGAACGCACAAAGACAGACGGGTTCGATCTTTGGAAAGGTAATAGAGGTTGAAGGATCTCCACTCCCTGGAGCTTCAGTCACGTTGAGTGGCCCCTCATTGATGGGGATTATGACTTACACGACAACTGAAGGAGGAGATTTTCGGTTTCCTGCTGTGCCACCAGGCAATGATTATGTAATAACAGCCGAGATGCCAGGATTTAAGATAGTCAAAAGAAGTGGGATCATCGTTAATGTAGGGAAAACTTTCTCCATAATCATTCAGTTAGAGCCAGCGGAGCTTAAGGAGGAAGTGACAGTTACCGCACCTTCTCCTACTGTAGATGTAACAAGCACAAAGATTACGGTAAGTTATTCAGATGAAATTCTCCGCAATATTCCTGCTAAAAGAGATTATTTCAATATAATTATCACTGCTCCAGGTGTGATTAATGCAGAAGATTATGATGAATATCGAACATTTTCTTCTCATGGTTCGACCGTAAGGAGTAACACAGTAGCTTTTGACGGAGTATATACCATGACGCCGGATTTGGGAGTCCATTTAATTCAATATTCTTATGATGTTTTTGATGAAGTAGAGATGGAACTAGGCGCTCATCCAGCAGAGGTGGGGATGACTGATGGTGCATACGTCAATATTGTAACGAAATCTGGAGGAAATGAATTCCATGGACAGGCAACAGCTTATTTCTTCAATGACAGTATGGTCCAGGGATTAATTCCTGAAAAAAAGGTAGCGGCGGTTGGCCTTAGAAGATCTGTCGGTTACAAGAGTTTTGGTGATTACAGTTTTAGCTTGGGCGGGCCAATAATTAAAGATAAGTTGTGGTTTTTTATTAATGGGCGTTACAATGGCTGGAATCGTGAATTTGAGAATTATGAGGATATATTTGATGTCAAGCATGAAGGAATACAGACCTTTGCAAAATTTACTCTAAGCCTAAATAAAAATATAAAGTTTGTAGGGATGTGGAGCTTTGGACTCGTTAATGAACCTTTGTATTCAATTGGACTTAATTATTATACAGGAAAATCTACATTGCCGAAATTTGACAATGCTCCAAACCATACTATCCTAGGTCAAATCAACTGGATTGTGGGGCAGAATACTTTTTTTGATATGAGGTTGAACTATTTAAAATATATTTGGGTCTATAGAGCCCAAGAAGAATATCTCCTTGAGACACCACAATACAACGATTTATTTTTAGGTACATCTTCAGGAGGAGCTTGGTATGAAGGTAACATGCCATCAAAACGATTTTTGCTCTTAATTAATGCTACTCATTTTTTAGATAATTTCCTTGGTGGGAACCATGAACTAAAATTGGGAGCAGAATATGAATCATCTCAATCAGGATCGGATCTTTGGAAGGAGAATCCCTATACAATATTTACTTACAATGGTCAGCCATGGGGATTAATGAATGTTGCCCCTTATATGGGAATGTTTATGTTGTATAACATTCCCCGCAATAGAGTAGATAATTTCACACCAGCCTATATAAGAAGATTCAGTGCTTATTTTCAAGACAGCTTCACCATTAAAAATAGATTAACCCTAAATTTGGGCTTGCGATATGATGAAAGCCACGGTGATATAAAAACAGCAGCCTTTGATCTTGGGCGCTCCAATGATCCTATACTGTCTATGTTAGCTCCACAGCTTTATGCTACATCCTATCCTCCTTTTGAAGCTAATAATGTTGTTGTATGGAAAAATCTTTCTCCCCGGCTGGGGGCTGTTTTTGATGTTTTCGGTGATGGGCGAACATCTCTTAAAGCATCCTGGTCTAGGTACAATAATTACTTGATATCTATGTATTTCGTACCGGCGAGCCCAAATTGGATGGATTATTTTATGAGCCTTTGGTTTGACTTTAACATGAATGGAATAATAGAGCCTAGTGATGGCTTTTTGCCTAATCATATAGCCATAGCTCCGGATCAGTGGATAGTAGAGGAAAAGGTGGATCCAAATATGAAGTCTCCATATACGGATGAATTAATCATAGGGATAGAGAGTGAGTTGTTTAAAGATTTCAGCGTAGGGATTTCTTATATTTATAAGAAAATGCAAAGGCTTGTTGACGATACTGAGATTTTCAGAGGATATACTGCAGATAGTGAATGGTGGATACCTTATACAATAACTGAGCCAGGTTGGGATGGGCAATATGGCACTTCTGATGATAAAGAAATAACCGTATATGGAGTAAAAAGGGGTGCTCCTCCTAGCAAGTTATGGACTACAAATCCGGAGGGTGCGGAGAGGAAATATCGGGCTCTGGAATTCATTTTTAACAAGAGGATGTCGAACCGTTGGCAGTTTTTGGCCTCTTTAGTATTGAGCAAATTTGAAGGAAATGTTGGTGCGAAGTATTGGCCAACCGGAGCAATGGATGTCTCTTTTAATACTCCAAATTGGTTTGTGAACAGATATGGAAGGCTTGATTTAGACCGTCCTGTGCAGATAAAACTCCAAGGTTCTGTTCTCCTACCTTATGATTTCATGCTGAGTGCGTACTATTCTCATTTTTCTGGTACACCCTGGACTCGGACTCTCGAAATACAACTGCCATTTGATTCAGCATTTGAATACGCTGGTACTTTTGTAGAGACAGTGAATGCCGAAGCTCCTGGTGAAAATAGAGAGCAATCGAGAAACAATTTGGATATAAGAGTAGAGAAAATGTTTAATTTAGGGAATGTAGGAAGATTGGGGATCTTCCTTGATGTAGAGAATGTATTTGGTGAGAATTGGTTTGACATTAATCTGGACCAGGGTGGTTTTGTTTACAACGATGGGTCCTTTCAGAGATACCCTACTTATGGGCAATTCACTCAAGCTAACGGAATGAGGATCTTTAAGTTAAGTGCTCGTTTTACATTCTAAAAAATTAGCATTGTCTGAGGAAAAGGAGTATGAAGGAGCCTCCTATTGGGAGGCTCCTTTTTGTTTTTATAGATCCTTTGATTGTTTAGCCGTTTCCATTATGGATATGTAAAAATCCGTGTCAAAATCTTATGATTACCTGAATTTTAATAACCTTAAAATATCACTTGGATGTTTTCTTTTAATCCTCGAATAATGGAAAAGTGATGCAAAATGTCAGCCCAAGGAACAAGCTGATTCGCTGTTGTAAAATTAAAATCAGAGCACATACAGCAGAGGAATTAATACTTAATAATCCAGGAGAAGAAGAGTAAAAATGGTGGAGCATTATCGGGTTTTGAAAGGAGGATTATTAATTGATGGAAATGGGAAAGCAATTGAAAACTCTATCCTGGTTATGAAAGGAGATAAGATTGAAGAAATTGGAACGGGAGAGACCATAACCATTCCTGAAGAAGCCGATGTTATCGACACAACGAGTAAAACAGTTATGCCCGGCCTCATCGAAGCTCACGTCCACCTTTACGGAATGAAGAGTATGAATTTAATGGATTACTTTGTAGAACCTCCCGAACTGAGAGCGATACGAGTGACAATGGGTATGTGGAAATTAATAGACAGTGGATTTACTACTGCTCGTGAGTGTGGCAGCCCCAATGGGCTTTTTTTGAAAACCGCCGTCGAGGAAAGAAGTATTATAGGACCCAGACTTCTAGCTTGTGGCGGTGTAATATCTCAAACAGGCGGAGAAGGAGATTACCTCCCCCATTCTATCCCTATCGAGTGGATAAAACAGAGGGGGCCAACTAAAATTGCTGATGGAGTCGAGGAATGCCGAAGTATAGTCAGAGAACAACTGAGAGAAGGAGCCGACTTTGTGAAAATTGTATCAAGCGGTGGCGTGTGGTCGGAAAAAGATCAGCCTACCACATCTCGATATACTTTGGATGAGATTAGGGTAATAGTCGAAGAGGCACATAATGCTGGTGCAAAAGTTGCCAGTCTGATTCAAGGTTCTCAACAATGGATTAAAGACTTGGTAAGTGCTGGTGTGGATTCTCTCGAGCATGGAATCTATCTTGAAGATGAAGTAATTGAGATGATAGCTGAAAAGGGTACTTACCTGATGCCCACTCTTGCCATTGCAGAGGCAATTTCTAGCAAGGGTTCTTCTTCTGGATTACCAGAGGCCATGGTAAGCAGAATCCGCGAGGCACATGATGGAGTACAACGAAGATCCTTTAAGAAAGCTTGGAAGGCTGGCATTAAAATCGGGTGCGGGAGCAATTACGCTTATGATCCGTTTGCTCCCATGGGAGAGAATGCCGTTGAACTAAAACTGCACGGGATGGCAGGCCGTTCACCTATGGAAGTTATTATCTCGGCTACCAAGATCAATGCTGAGGCATTGGGAATAGATGACAAATTGGGCACTTTGGAAGCTGGCAAACTTGCTGATGTGATTATAGTAAATGGTAATCCGATAAAAAACATCAGCATATTATGTGATAAAGAGAATATTGAAAAGATATACAAAAGTGGGGAAGAAGTACCGCGGCTAAAATAAGGTACTGAGATGTGCTGATTTTCATTAGACTTGAATTAGAAATAAAAGAGTATAGGAAAACTTAAAGATTGTTTCTTTTTAATTAGAAGGAGAAATCAAAAGTTTTTTTATGTGGATAATGGAATCCTATTAAAGGAGGTGTCCCGTGAATGATTCTTACCTGATTTTAGAAGGAGGGGAATTGGTCGATGGAAATGGTGGGCCACCCATATCCAATGCTGTTTTAGTTATTAAAGGTGATCGGATAGAGGCTGTGGGAACATCTGAGACTATAAAGATTCCCAAAGGGGCAGAGATAATTGACACTTCAAGGAAGACGATTATTCCTGGGCTCATCGATGCTCATCTTCACCTCATCGGTATTAGAGACCTAAATCCCCGCAACTGGATAGCCGAGCCATCTGAGCTAAAAGCAATGCGGGCGACCATGGACACGTGGAAAGTGATTGACTGTGGGTTTACCACTGTTAGGGATTGCGGAAATTATCCTAATGGCGTCCTTTTGAAAAAAGCGGTTGCGGAGGGAAGTATAATCGGCCCTAGGATTTTATCCTGTGGTGTTGGTATCTACCCTACACATTGGGCCCATATGGATGTGCTCCGCTCAGTACCTGTTGATTGGATAAAGGAAAGAGCAATTTTTTTTAATGGGCTTGCTGATGGAGTCGAGGAATGTCGAAAGATGGTGAGGGAACAACTAAGAGAAGGAGCTGATTTCATAAAAACTTTTGATATGTTTACGGCCGAAGAAATAAAAGCTGTTGTAGATGAAGCTCATCATGCTGGAGTTAAGGCTGCGGTTCACGTCGCTCATGATCTTGAGTCTGCTAAAAGGGCATTGAAAGCACAACCAGACACAATTGAGCATGGAAGTTGTTTAGATGATGAAGCTATTGAGATGATGCTCAAGCAAGGGACTTACTTGATTCCTACCTTGGCAATTGATGAAGCATGGGAAAGAAGGGCATCAAAAAAAGATATGGACGAGGCAATGCTGATTAGAATTCAAAGTAGATACAAACTCCATCGAGAAGCCTTTGAGAAAGCTTGGAAGGCGGGGGTTAAGATTTGGGATAGGTTGCGACAGTATAAGCGATCCCTTACTCCCGATGGGGGAAAATGCGCTTGAGTTGGACTTACATGTCAAGGCAGGCCGTTCACCTATGGAAGTTATTATCTCGGCTACCAAGATCAATGCTGAGGCATTGGGAATAGATGATAGGTTGGGGACGCTCGAAGTCGGAAAACTAGCAGATATGATTGTGGTCAATGGTGATCCTCTTAAGGACATCCGTGTTTTGTGCGACAAGACAAATATCGTAAAGATTTATAAAGGAGGGGAAGAGGTCCCGAGGTTGAATTAAATAACTGGAAAACTGCAAATTCAAAGGAGCTAATGCAATGATGCGAGATGGTGTATATCAATGGTCGAAGAGAGAGCTTGAAAAGTACTCAAAATTGAATAAGAGCTACATGCAATCCAAACCGCTGGCAAAGGGATGTAGCGGAATGATTTCTGGTGTTTCAGGAGCCTTAGCAGTTCACGCAGGGCTTAAAGCATTACAACAAGGGGGAAGCGCAGCAGATGCGGCGATAGTTACTGCACTCGTCCAGATTGTTCTGACTGGAGGTAGCCAGATTAGTTTTGCAGGCGTCCTGAATATGGTTTATTACGAGGCTAATACTGGTCAGGTCCACTCTATGAACGCTGCTTATAATACCGTTCAGGAGGAAGAAGACCCAATGTCCATTCCATTTCTGGGTAATCCAAGTGGCAGGGCCACTCTAGTACCTGGTTTTATGGCTGGAGTACAAGCCGTTCATGACCGTTTCGGGAAGCTTCCGTTTGCCAGGCTTTTTGAACCTGCAATCTATTTTGCAGAGGAGGGATTTGTTCTTGATGAAGGAACCATGGTATGGATGGATCCTTACAATACTCGAGATAAAGTGCTCACACGTTTGCCGGAGACGAGGGAGATTTTTACTAATGATTATGGTGAGTTTTATAGAAAAGGAGATCTCTTTAAACAGCCCCAACTGGCAGATACCTTGAGGAAAGTTGCTTCCCTGGGAACTGACTATATGTATAGAGGAGAATGGGCGCGTAAATTAGTGAAAACTCTGCAGAGAGAAGGGGGAAAGATAACACTCAAGGATCTCGAGGAGTACAAAGTTCTCTGGTCAGAGCCGTTGAGGACACTGTACCGGGATCATGAGATCTGCACAATGAATTTCCCAAACTTTGGCGGAGCTAAGGCAATAGAGGCATTTAATCTGCTGGAGTGCTCTGATCTAGGTCGTTTTGGTCCTTATATTACTTCTGCTGATGCTCTTTTCTGGTTCATACAGATTGCCCGTACCCACTATTATTTAACAGAGGACATAGACATGGACAGACTTCCTATAGCTCCTGAGCTAATCAAGCGTTACTTACCTGAAGTAGATCTCTCTCTTGAGTCACGTGTGAAAAAAGAGACTGCAAGGCTTTTGTGGTTGAGGCTCCAGAAAATGGGAGGCTGGATACCTTTAAATCTCGAAGCTTTAAAGTCAAGGGAAAGGAAGCTAGACAATACTTCTGCGGTGGTTGCTGTAGATGAGAAGGGCAATGTGGCTGCCGTATGTCACTCGATCAATTCTCTAGGCTGGGGTACAAGCGGCATTTTTGTGGATGGGGTATCAATCCCTGATTCTGCTTCCTTTCAGCAGCCTCAAGTAAAGGCGGCCGGTCCTGGGAATCGATTGCCTGAAATGACCAATCCCCTTGTTGTGTTAAAAAATGGGAAGCCTGTGTTGGTGTCCAGTTGCACTGGAGTGGGATTGCATGAGATAACACTTCAGAATGTGGTCAATGTCCTTGATCATGGTATAGACCCCAAGTCTTCGGTTGATGCACCTAAATTTGGAATTCCCTATATTTTGTTAGAGGAAGACATGACTTCTCTGGAGTCACTCAACATGCGATCAGGGTACGAAAAACAATATGTAGGGAGTGATATTTCTACTGAGGTTCTTGATGGTGTAAGAAAATTGGGGCAACAATTAGAAATAACACTTTCGCCAAAGGATATGAAAACGAGCTTTGGAAGGTATGGCCGGTGGATTGGAATTCAAATCAATCCGGATAATGGCAAGCTTCTCGGAGGCGTTGATCCAGGGCTTAATGGGCTAGCTGAAGGGTATTGAGACAAGTTTATGTAAGGCATGATCACAAAGTAAGGAGGGGTATTTGGAGACAAAGAATAGTTCATTTCGCTGGGTTGTGCTTGTATTTCTGTTTCTGCAAATAGGTGTTAGTGTAATGGCACTTTATTGTATCCCGCCTTTATTTTCAGCCATAGGAAATGAGATCCCTCTAACGAAAGCTCAGATGGGCACGATTATGGGAGTCGTTACCCTGGCAGCGTTATTTTTTGCCCCGCTCGGAGGAGCCTTAAGCGATAAAGTCGGCGGCCGTTGGGCGATTGGAATTGCAGCTCTCGTAGTGGCTGTATCAGGAGCTTTTCGCACTTTCTCGGGAAACGCATCAGAACTAATTGTTTGGATGTTTTTGTTGGGAGCGGGGTTTAATTTATTCTATCCAAGCGTTCCTAAAGTTCTGGGAACATGGTTTCCTCCCCATGAACTAGCCAGGGCAAGTGGGCTATGCTTCGCTTCGATTGGAATAGGATCTGCCGTAGCTCTGGCCACTGCAGTCAATTTCATGTCCCCCACTTTTGGAGGATGGAGGGGAACAGTAATCGCCTTAGGTGTTATCGCCTTAGCCCTGGGGATACTCTGGGTGCTGGTCTATAGAGATCGGAAGACAGATCAAATTACTGGAAAAAAACAACAGAATTTTCTGATGAATTTTAAAAAAGTGATTAAAGTACGAAACATTAAGATCATTTTCGTATTTTATTCGTTTTGTGGATTGGGCTGGGTGGCAATCCTGGGTTTGCTCCCGGTTATTTTAGAAGAAAGAGGTGTGCCTAAGCCAGGCGAGTACGTTTCACTAATGATGATATCTACAGTTGTATTTAACGTGCTTGGAGGAATGGCATCCGATAAGCTGGGGAAGAGAAAACCGTTTCTTATGATTGGTGCCATTGTACAAGGGATTTGCATTCCCGCTTTTCTTTTGTTCACAGGAATTCCCCTTGCGGTCACATTGGTTCTTTATGGTGCCGCTCTAGGTTCGATCATGCCGATTATGATGATAATTCCCGTTGAAATTGATTCCATAGGGCCTGCACTTGCGGGTACTGCTGCTGGCGCAATTGTCATGGTAGGAAACACTTCAGGTTCAGTGGGATCTATTGTAACCGGCAAACTGATGGATCTTACAGAATCCCCATGGCCGGCATTCGTTATCCTCTCAGCAGCTTGTATTGTGTCAGCCATGGTTATTCTCCTTCTTCATGAGACCGGAAAAAAGAAATTAAGGAGGAGTGAAGAAGAAAAAAATCTGTAAGTTAACAAGAAATGCTAAAGTTTTGAAATATAAAAGATATATTAGGAGGAAATAGGATGAAAGATTCTTACAAAGCTTTAAAAGGAGGAATCCTGATCGACGGAAACGGAGGTCCACCAATTGCCAATTCTGTTGTAGCCATGAAAAACGATAGTATTGCGCAAGTGGGGGCAGCAGATGAGATAATTATTCCTGAAGGGACGGAGGTGATTGACATTTCAGGTAAAACTGTTATGCCCGGGCTTATCGATGCTCATCTTCATTTCTGGGGGATAAAGAAGCTTCACCCCTGGGATATTTTGAAAGAAGGCCCCGAATCCAGGGCAATGCGAGCAGTCATCGATGTTTGGAAAGTTATAGACCGCGGATTTACCACAGTCCGTGATACAGGTACGGCTTCCAGCCTTTATTTAAAAAACGTGATTGAGGAGGGGAGTATCATTGGTCCAAGAGTATTTGCGGGTGGGTGGGTCTATCCCTCTAATTATCTTACCTATAAAGCATGGCCTGTTCCAGTGGATTGGCTTGTAGAGCGGGGAGTTTTCCCAAGACCGGCTGATGGACCTGACGAAATCCGCAAGGCAGTGCGTGATAGGTTGCGGAAAGGTTATGATTTTATTAAAACCGTAGACGACTACCCTAAGGAGGAAGAAATTGGAGTGGTGGCAGAGGAAGCCCATAACGCTGGCGTAAAGGTTGCAGTTCATGTTTTGTGGGGTCTGCCAATCAAAAAGGTACTCAATGCTGAGCCAGACACCATCGAGCATGGAAGTGGTTTGGATGATGAATCGATTGAAATAATAATTAAGCGGGGTATTTACCTGACTCCTACTCTGGCAATTCTTGAACTATGGGAGAGCAAAGGACATCCTTGGGATTTTGATGAGGCGACAAGAAACTTTTTTCATAATACTTACAAGGTCCATAGAGAGTCTTTTGACAGGGCATGGAAGGCAGGGGTTAAGATTGGGATTGGAACTGATTTCTTGAGTGATACCATGTCTCCTATGGGTAAAAATGCTCTAGAATTAGAGCTGCATGTCAAGGCGGGGCGTTCACCTATGGATGTTATCGTCTCGGCTACTAAAATTAACTCTGAGATCTTAGGATTTGATAAAAAGATAGGCACATTGGAGGTCGGAAAATTGGCGGATGTGATTGTGGTTGATGGTGATCCTCTTAAGGATATCAGCATATTACAGGACAGGAAAAATATTATTAAAGTGTACAAAGGGGGAAAGGAAGTTCCCAGGTTGAATTTGAATGAGATAGAGCAGACATGATTTTTTAATCCACGGAGAACTTAGTTTTGAAAAATGAAAAAGAAGGATTCTGGTTAAAAGAGGAGATTGAACGATATACTAAACTTAACGAGAGCTTCATGACGCCAAAGCCACTGGCGGAGGGAAGAAAGGGGATGATCGCAGGTACTTTCGGAGCACTTGCTGTTCATGCAGGACTAAAAGCCTTGAAGCAAGGGGGGAGTGCGGCAGATGCAGCAATGGTGACTGCACTCACCCAGATTGTCTTAAGCGCCGGGAGTATGATTAATTATGCAGGTATTTTAAACATGGTTTACTATGACGCATCTACTGGTATGGTACACTCCATGAATGCTTCGTATAACACTGTGCAAGAAGAAAAAGATCCGATGAGCATTCCTTTTCTTGGGACTCCCAGCGGAAGGTCCGCCCTGGTCCCTGGCTTTATGGCTGGAGTACAAGCTGCTCATGACCGTTTCGGGAAGCTTCCGCTTGCCGCGCTCTTTGAACCCGCAATCTATTTTGCGGAGGAGGGATTTTTTCTGGATGTAGGGACATTAATGTGGATTGATCCTTTTAACACGCGAGAAAAAGTGCTTGCTCGTTTGCCAGATACAAAGAAGATTTTCACGAAGGAGAACGGCGAGTTTTTGGGAGAGGGCGATCTCTTCAGGCAACCCCAATTAGCAGATACCTTGAGAAGAGTAGCTTCCCAAGGAGCTGAGTACATGTATAAAGGTGATTGGGCCAAGAAGTTTGTAGAAGTGGTGCAGAGAGATGGCGGCAAGCTGACACTCAAAGATCTTTTAGACTACGAGGTAATTTGGTCAGAAGCGCTCAAGTCAACCTACCGGGAATACGAAGTTTTCAACATGAATTTACCCAACATCGGAGGCCTTCATACGATAGAAGCTCTCAACCTGCTGGAGTGTGCTGATATTCGGAAATTCGGTCACTATAAGGCGTCACCTGAAGCCTTATTCTGGTTTATGCAAATTTCGAGAGCACCTTGGTATTTTTCAAATATTTTTGGCACTTTACGAATTGATCAGGAGCTTTTTAAGAAATATTTCCCTGGTTTGAATTTCTCATTAGAGTCCAGAGTGAAAAAGGAGACTGCTAAACTTCTCTGGGAGAGGTTGAAGGAGATGGGAGGCTGGAGTCAGTTGAATAAAGAAGCTTTAAAGATGAAAAAAAGAAAGTCGGGGCACACCGCCGCAGTGGTAGCTGTAGATGAGTTGGGAAATGTAGCGGCTGTTATCCATACAAACAATACAGCAGGATGGGGAGCAACCGGAATTTTTGTGGACGGTGTCAGTATTCCCGACTCTGCCTCTTTTCAGCAGCAAGAAATCAAAGATGTGGGTCCTGGTAATCGTTTGCCCGAAGATCTCAATCCTTTGATTGTCATTAAAGAAGGCAAGCCTTTGTTGGCATCGGGAGCTACTGGTATGGGATTGCATGAGATAACACTACAAAATGTGGTCAACGTTTTAGACTTCGGGATGGATCCAAAGACATCCATAGATGCTCCTAAGTTCGGAGTGCCTGTTTTATCACAAGAGGACATGACAACATCACTGGAGAATATTTATTCACGTTCTGAATATCACAAGCAGTTCATTAGGAAAGTATTCCCTAAAGAGATACTTGATGCCGTGCAGGCTATGGGGCAAGAACTGAAGATCATACCAAAACCATCGAGAATTTCAGAGACACACGAGGGATATGGACGGTGGGTAGGTATCCACATCGATCCGAAAGATAGGAAGCTTCGAGGAGGCACTGATCCTTGGCTCAATGGTCTAGCTGAAGGATATTGAAAGGTAAAATGAAAAGCACAGTTTCTGATCTGAGTAATTACTCTTTTAAGTTTTTCTAAAGAGAGAAGGGAATGAGAGCGAATTATAAGGTTTTAAAGGGTGGAACCGTGATCAATGGGGCTGGCGGAGCTCCAATTGAAAATGGTGCTTTAGTTTTCAAGGATGATAGGATCGAAGCAGTGGGATCCGCTGATATGATAACCATTCCTGAAGGGGCGGAAGTAATTGAAATCACAGGAAAAACAGTAATGCCCGGCCTCATCGATGCTCACGTTCACCTCTATGGATTTAAGACCTTTAATGCGTGGGCTATCTTATCTGAATCTGCTAAACTCAGAGCAATACGGGCAAGCTTGGATGCATGGAAAGTAATCGATTGTGGTTTTACCACTATTCGGGATTGTGGTAGCTCGCACAACCTCTCTATAAAAAAAGCGGTTGAAGAAGGTAGCATAATAGGTCCACGAATTCTTGGTTGCGGACCTGCTCTGATTAATACCCCAGGCATTCCTTATGAGTTCTACCCAGTTCCTATTGATTGGGTTGTTGAAACAGGAATCTTCAGTGTGCCTGCTGATGGAGCTGACGAATGTAGGAAGTTAGTGCGCGAACGTGTGAGGGAGGGAGTTGATTTCATAAAAACCATGGATTTATTTAGTTCTGTGGAGATTAAGGCTATAGTCGAAGAAGCCCATGATCTTGGAGTAAAGGTTGCAATTCATGTTTGGCCTGGACAAACGATTAAAAAAGTAATCAGTGCAGGACCAGACACTATTGAGCATGCCCCTTACTTGGATGATGATGATATTGAGATGATGCTCGAGAAAGGCACATACCTAATCCCCACCTTAGCCGTTATGGATGCTTGGGAGAGAAAAGGCCATCCATTTGATCTGGATGAAACGATGCGGCAATTATTTCGTGATACGTATAAGGCACATCTCATATCCTTTGAGAAAGCTTGGAAGGCGGGAGTCAAAATAGGAGTGGGATGCGATTATTTGAGCGATTCACTTACTCCGATGGGAGAAAATGCTATCGAGCTTGAGTTGCAAGTTAAATTGGGGCGTTCTCCGATGGAAACCATTGTCTCTGCTACCAAGGTCAATGCTGAGGCATTGGGAATAGATGACAGGTTGGGGACTCTGGAAGTGGGAAAGCTAGCTGACATAATTGTCGTAAATGGTGATCCTCTTAAGGATATTAGCGTTTTAAGGGATAAAGCTAATATAGTCAAGATCTAAAAAGAAGGAAGAGAAGTTCCTCGGTTGAACTTAGACTAGCTAAATCTCCAATTATCTCTTGATCTGAAAGAAGAATGTAACCATACAAAAGAAGAGAAGACTAAATCAGAGTTAGGGCTTAAAAAATTTATAATGAAAAATTACAGTAGCTTATATGCAAAGTTTCAGATAAGCACTCAAGTTTGAAGAAAGGCAGGTTTAATGGCGGATTGCATAACTTCAATTCTTTCTAGTGAAGAAGTAATCAAATTTAAACAAGAAGGCATTAGAATTTTGACTGAAGTCGGGGCTAAAGTTAATCACAATAAAGCCAAGAAAATGCTTGAAGATGCTGGTGCTAAGGTAGACCACCAGACTGATTTAGTAAAAATACCCATCGAAATCATTCGAAAGTGTCTCCAAATGTTACCAAAGAATGTAGTATTGGCGGGACGTGAACCAGAAAAGGATGTGACAATAAAATCGGGCATCAAAAAAACTTACGCACGTACATGCAGTGGATGTGAAATGTACATTGATCTATATAGTGGTAAATATCGAAAAGCGGAATTATCCGACGTTAAAGATTGGGGAGTACTTGTTGAAACTCTTGAAAATATCCAAATATGCACAGCTCCTTATTATGCTGGCACTGGTCTAAACCTAAATGCTAGGGATGTACGTGCTTTCGAGCTTCTACAAGAGAACATATCGAAGCATATTTTAATGCAGGTCTATGGACCACAGAATTTGGACTTCTGCATAAAACTTGCCGTAACAGAAGCTGGAAATGAGGAGGAGCTAAGAAGGAGACCGCGATTCAGTGCTATGATGTCACCAACCTCGCCTCTTCATTTTAGTAAAAATACTGTTAGCATGATGCTTCTAGCAGGGGAATATGGGATACCCATTTTCATATGTACAATGCCTATCTGTGGAGCCAGTGGACCAGTTACTCTTGCAGGAAGTGGTCTCCTTGCGGTAGCAGAGTATTTAGCTTCTGTTGTAATTCTTCAGCTAGCTTGGCCAGGGGCTCCAATAATCTTCGCCCCAAGGCCCATGCCTATAGATATGGCCAGGGGCTCAATTGTAACGGGATCAGTCGAAGGAGTAATGACCGAAGTAGCTTCAACACAGATCGCAAAGGAAGGTTTTGGATGGCCGGTTGATGTGATGGGAGCATTTTCAGACTCCTTTATAGTGGATTCTCAATGTGCTATCGAGCATAGTTTTGCGATGATTTTGAATTCATGTGCAGGAGCGGATATCATTAGTGGCTTAGGCAACCTTGAATCTGGATTTACCCTCAGTCCGGCACAGTTAGTAATAAATGATGAAATGATGGGTATGTTGTTTAGAGCTACACGAGGAATTGATGTAAATGATGAGACAATAGGGTTTGAAGTTATCAATAGAATAGGACCAGGTGTGGGAAAGAGCTATTTGGATGATGAACACACCCTTAAATATTTTAGGGAAGAATATTATCTTCCAAAGCTTTTCATTCGTTCTTCTCGAACAAATTGGCAATCAGAGGGAAGCAAAAATCTTTATAAAAGGGCTAGAGAAAGAGCGATTAATATTTTAAAAGAACACAAGCCTTTACCCTTAGAAGAAAATATTGTGAAAGAATTGAGATTGATTTCAGGTAAGGCTGAAATGGAGATTAAAGAAACATATACGATTTGAATCACAAATATTAATAATACGACAATATTAAATATAAATGAAGGTGCCGAATCTAAGCAAAGATATTGATAGTTATAAACGAAAAGAGAACCAATTTATGTCTTATTGCAGGGTATCATTATAGATTAATATTCATGTTCTAAATATGTTCTAAATTTTGATGATTTCTGCTGATGTTTGAAAAGAAAAGGCGAAATTTCAGGGAAGATAAAATCAAGCAAAAATCATTGGCTTACCTGGGTTACCTCTGGCAAATTCAGCATTTTCTTCTTTGTTGGTGCTATCGTCTAGGGGACTAGGATAGGTGGTTCTCAGCCATCAGACCCGGGTTCGAATCCCGGTAGCGCTGCCACTCTTATATGGGTTGATTTCCCCTGTAGAATTTTTTTCCTCCGATCTTTTCCTTTAAGCGCCATTAAGCCAAATTAAACGGGTTTAAGCAACTTTTGTGACACCGGCGTTACACGAGGGGAGTAGTCTATACTGAATTAGGAATGCTTTAACTGGATGGTCAAGCTCTTTGAATCCCCAAATTGTGTTGTGTTTTGCAAAAAAAAGATCCATTTCCCCCATACGTTCTCTAGCAGAGGAAAAATCTATCTCTGATACACAACATAAATTCACAGCTTGTTTGGGAGAAAAGTTGAAATCAGATCGTGGATTTTGAGTTCTGGAATACTCCTTAAACACGACGAGACGCCATTTAGGCGATTTATACTATAAGGGGAGCGACTGACTACGAATCAGTAGGTCGGCAGTTCGAATCTGTCCGGGCGTACCAGAGTACACCCCATATTTTCTGTGTTTTATACTCCTTATAATTTTCAGCACCTTTCCATTATTTTCAACGCGTTTCAACATTTTTTGTGTAATATTTGTGAAATGGATTATTGTCTATTCTTCTGTAAATGGACGCAAGGGACTTAAAATCCCTCGTAGGTTATCCTACGTGCCGGTTCGAGTCCGGCCCTCGGCAC
>Ga0180438_10006166_pt1 | contig 16327 bp, 15 predicted proteins | sample SS_ome_12_FD_132455 | JGI IMG/M metagenome (GOLD analysis project Ga0180438, IMG submission 132455) | Hypersaline lake sediment archaeal communities from the Salton Sea, California, USA - SS_3_D_2 metaG | ecosystem: Environmental > Aquatic > Non-marine Saline and Alkaline > Hypersaline >...
ACCTTGTGCGGTCTGGAGTGATCGGGTTTAATGATATTGTTGACAAAAGGACAAGTAAGCTTTATACTTTGAAGCAGTTGGAAAAAATGTATAATATACCTGTTAATTAAAAAAGGAGAATGATTACCATGAATATCATGGAACTAGCTATTGACCAGGGTAAATTGGAAGAAGGTGTCAAAGTTTTTTATGATGAAAACAAGACCTGTGGTGCCGTGGTCACTCAGTACATGAGTGCAAAGCATCGGGCTAGCTTGGCCAAGTATAAAGCCAGCTACCAAAAAGAGCTTGATGCTTGCGAAAAGAAAGGCGACACAGAGAATATTGAAAGGATTTCCAGGCGCGTACTCGCTCGCTCGATGGCTGACGTTGTGGTGATTGAGATCTTTGGTTTTGAAATGCCTGGGGAAAATGGTCAGATGATCCCCATTGCATCAACGAAAGAGAGCATTTTCAACTTGCTCACAATGCCGGAATTTGAGGCTTTTTACGCTTGGGTTGTTAGTATATCAAATGAAACCGATACGTTTCAGGCTGACCAAGGAGCCTGGGAAGAGATCGGAAAAAAGCTGCAAAACAGCTCAAGTACCAAATAGATAACGCTGAGGATATCAAAGCGAGGAGAATCATAGAAAGGAAGCTGGGAAAAAAGGTTGAGGCTCCACAGTTTTCTGAATCTATGATTTTTCTTATCGATATTTTTAACGAAACTGACCACAGCACTACTGGGATAGCGTACTGGCTTAAAATGCACGGCGTTGATAATGATACCTGCTTGCAAATGATAAGGGGATTCAATTCTTTCAAGCGTGAATTCATGAAAAAGGAGTGAAATAAAAAATAATGGCTCTAAAGAAAACAGAAGACGGAAAAGGAATCGCCTTTAAAGAGGTTGGCGGCAAGATCCTGATTACTCAGGTTGACGACGCTGGAAATGAAACTGATTTCAATGCTGAAGGTTTTTTTAAGGAAAATCCAACAATTAGGCAAGAGGCAAAAGACAATCGTCTGAAAGCGAATAAGTTTGAGTCTGACTATAAAGCCCTTCGGGCTCAGGTTGGGGGCATGGACCTGAAGGAAGCCAAAAAAGCAATGGACACCGTCAAGAATCTGCTGGATGAAGACGGGAAGCTAAAGGGGCAAGAAGAGGCTGTCCAGGCGGCCCTGAAAGCCGCTGAAGAGAAGCACAAGGGCGAACTTGAACCGATACAGACCGAGCTTGAAACCCTGAGAAACAAGGGAATTGAGGCCGCTTTGCTTGGCTCGGAAGAGCTGGCGAAGACCATTTACAGCAAGGCCGACCTGAAGGCAATCTTTGGGCAGTACTGCAAGCCGGATGGGACGTTTACAGATCGGGCCGGAAACGTTTTAAACTCAGTCACAGATCCAGGGAAACCAGCTAAGATTGACGAAGCTGCAAAGATATGGATTGATACCCACCCCGAAAAAGACTCTATCCTGAAAGCTGACTATAAAGGCGGCGGTGGTGGTGACAATCCTGGCGGCGGTGGTGGTGACAATCCTGGCGGCGGTGAAGAGGCGACCTACGAGGATATGGTAGGGGAGGCATTTTCATAAAAAAAGATATTGACATATAATAATTAATATTATATGATTCCAATATAACTTGATGAGGGGTGGTTCTCTCTCCGTTCCCACCTCGTATCGCTGAAGCGGTGTCAAAGATTTTAATCCCGGTCTATCGACCCTTGGATTATTTTTGACACCGCTTTTTTTATTTAATTTTGCTTGATAAAGATTATTTTTGTTAACTGAGGTAATTGTAAATGAGTTTGGAAAATATTTTTAGAGAATTAGCCATTGCCTCGGCAACAAAGCAGGCAAAATTGGTTAATGATTTTATTAAAAAAGCACCGATCTGGGCAGGTGTCCCGATGCAAGAGGCGTCACACGGGCTGAAAAACGTTTTTGAGAAGCTAGGGACAGTGGATGCTTTCAAAAAACTTGATGGCCTGGACGCCCCCCTCCCGTCTGTCGATGTGTCCTCAACTCTTGATTACACCGATCTGTCTGTATTTGGTGGAAAGATGATCGTAGGCGAGGACAAGGCAAAAGCCTTTGGAGGCAAGGAAAAGTACTTTGCTACTAAGCTCCCGCTGGTTATTAGGCAAACAGCTTCATCTTTTGAGAAAGCACTCATTTACCAGAGCTTGCGCCCTTATGCCGCAGAACTGGACAATCAAATTTCTGCTGGCGGAGCGACGGCTGATAGTCAATACAGTCTCGTTTGCGTTAAGTGGGAGCCCGGCGTAACCACAGGTCTTTACAACCCTAAAGGGTTCGGAAATGGAGAGGTTTTCGACCTCATGGCCCTGAATGGTGGTAATCTGTACGATGTGAAAGAGGATGTCCCCGGCTACGGAATGCGGGTGAAAGGCAACTTTGGACTCCAGCTTGTTGACAATAACGGCGCGTCGATTGTTAATATTGATCTTGCTGCCGATGCTACTAAGGATAGCGGATTCAAGGCCCTGCCTACAGAGGCAATGATTGATGACATGATTTACTCCGTAGAGGGTGACATGTCGGACACTGTCATTATGGGGCATCCGCGAGTACTTGGCGCACTCGCTTATTACAAGCGTAAAGCGTTGATCATGTCTCCAAAAGATATGAGCTATCCGGGTCAGATCTCAGACTGGGGCGGGATTCCTCTGGTCGGCTCTTATAATTTTTCCTTCGGCAAAGAAGCCGTTGTTTCTTAATAGGTAATTATTATCATGAGTAAAGAAATAGTAGACACAGACCTGAGAAGCGGCGATCTTTTTTCCGTTCAAGGCTTGATTTTTGATGACGAAAACCTTGCAAGCTCAGGGGCCGTTACATCAGCAGAGTTTATGCTCCCTCAGGCGATGGGTGGAGTGCAGTTAAATGTTGTTGCCGGGGCCGCTGGCCTTGCTACTGGAGCAGGAGAGACCGTCGTTGTTGAGGTTAAAACGGCCCCTGAGTCTGGTGGTACCTTTGACAACGTGGTTTTCAGTAAAACGATCCCGGCAAGTCAAACTTACGCAGCAAAAGCACTGCTTGCTGATTTCATCCCGCCCCGTGATCTGGCAGAGATGTATGCAAAAATCGTTGTTACGTCAGATTACGATGCGACAGGTCAGCAGGTTAGTGCGTATCTTGTTGGAGTATGTAAATCATAAGTAAGCACCACGCGCCGCCCTTTCGTTTTCCTCCTTTTTTGCGTCAGGGCGGCGTTCTTTTTAAATAAAGGCTACCAATGTTATTAAGCGAGGACTCATTTGCAACAGTCGAATATGCAGACGAATATTTTTCAATGCAAATCGGCGGTGAAGAATGGGCGACTTATGATCTTGATTTAAAAGAAAAAGCTCTTAATAGTGGTTATTCTCAAATAGTAATATATTGCGAGTGGGAATGGGATGAGGTGCCTGAAAGTGTTAAGATTGCTCAATGTGAGCTTGCATACAATTTGGCAAAGATCCAGAGCGGAACGCTTGAAGCTGAGGCAGAACAGGCATTAAAAAAATTAAAGGCCGGTCCCGTTGAACTCCAATTCTACAATGAAGAAGAGGAGCAGGCCGGAGAAGATAATTTATTTACCGATTATATTAAAAAACTTTTATCAAAAGACTGTACCTGTACTTTTGATAGTGAAACATACTTAGGAACCGTTGAGTTTTAAAGAAATGAAAAATGAAAAAACGCGACGGTACAAAGTATGCAGAACTGATTAGTAAAAAATGGCCCCTTGTAAGATCTAAGGGCGGAGCTTTAATTTTATGTCAATATCATGAGGTTGAAGCGCAATATAAAGAAGAACGGCGAATACTCGACATAAAGTACACAGAAGAGATTGACTGTATATTTTATGAAGTTGACCCAAAAAATATTGATGATGAGAAATATCATCAAATAGATAAGCTGATAGGTTTTCCGTGGTGCGATATCAGCAAAGATCCGGTCATTGACTCGATATTTGTTGATGAAGAGTTAAAAAAATGGGTTGTTGTTGGCATTCTTTCCGCTGACCCGATAAAAGGCTATATTGAAATAGGCGCAAAGCCTCTAGCGGAAAGTGGGCAAGATATATTAGCGGTTAGTATTGATTGTTTTAATGCAATTAATATCAATAGCGAATCAGAACTATTATTTAGTGATATGATTTACATTAGGAATACCGAAACAGTAACAGCGCAATCGTTAACGCAAAGTTACGAATTTATTACCGGGACTGACCACGGTATTCCCGTATTTGGTTCACTCCAGCCCAAAGCCAGAATTGAATACTCTGCATCTTTTCAGGTCCAGGCCACCGGGGCCAGCGCTGGAGAAGCGGATATTATCTTGCAGCGTTCTATGCAACCAGAGGGGCAAGCGGAAGACTGGCAGGACGTTTCAAAAATGACCGGTCCCCTCACTCTCATTACAGGGGAGGAGGAGCGGTATACAATAGCTTTTCATCAAGAGTACCCTTCCGGGGTACCGGCAGGGATCGAGGTGAAGTACCGTCTTGTAGGGAAAATAACAGACCCCGCAAAAACAATGGTGCTGCACGATTCAGCCAACATCGTCGGGAACCCTCCTCCCACTGTAAAAATTTCCGTTGAGTGGAATTATCAAGATCTTCCTCAAGAAGAAATATCAACTGACAACACTTTGCAGGTAACACAGTCTGTTGAGACACTGCAAGGAGTAATAAACCCAACCACAGAAAACAACCCTCAAGTATCACAGACTGTTGAAATTGAAGATGGTATTATAAATCCAACTATCGAGAACAGTTCTCAAGTATCACAGACTGTTGAAATATTGGTACCTGATGCAATATGGTTTGCTCCACCGTCCGAGCCGGAAGCCAACCCGTTGAGTGTTGGCGTTTATGAGGAAATAGAGGGAACCATAGTCACTATTCCGTCCGAAGCGGCTGGATACCCTAATGTGAGATTCTCATACAATGCTTCTGTCTCCCTGCTTGCCGCTGGAACGAGTGGCGGTGATGCCCTTTTCAAACTCCAGAAATCAGAGAATGCAGGGGCCTGGGCCGACGTTTCTGGGCAGGAGTTTGAGTGGATCAGGGCCAGCCAAAACGACGAAGAGCGGGCAACCATTGCCCTGTATGACGACTATATAGCCGGTGTCCCTGTAGATACAGAGGTGAGATACCGCCTTGTGGGTCAATCGGTAGCAGTTGGACAAGAGGTTACAGCCCATGAAAGTCTTGTCAATCCAGGAGATACCAGCCCGACTGTATATGTAGCAGCAGACTATTTTTTTGGGTAACTTATAGCCTGGGTGGTCGTGCCACCCTCGGAGAGGCCCCGCTAGGATGGGAACCAGCGGAATAAAAAAAACAGGATTAGTGTATAAAAATGGCTGACAAGATACCGGGAAATTTTGAAGGAACTCAACCGCCAATAGGTGATAATAATTTTATCAACGGGGAAACCGCCCCGTCACTGGAGGCGCTGCGTAAATGCGCAAACGAGGCCGACAAATATCTTAATTTTTTTGTAGGGTCGCTTCTTGATGAACCAGACGTAACGATTTCCAGCGATGGATCTAATGTATTCTTTCTTTTAGAGAAAAAGGACGGTGGTGATATTAGGTATAGAGCCACGGGAGAAACAAAAACTCTTGACTGCACCCCGATTACATCTGTCATCCTTGTTGCTGGTACAGACTCCAGCCCGCAAACAAACTATGTTTTTATAAACCATTCTACCGGGCTACTCGAATCAAACATAACTGGATTCCCAGAGGCTCCACACTCCTCAATGGGAGAGTATTACGTTCGTACCGCCGCCTTTCACGTAACAAGGGGTGTTCTAGGAAAAACACATAGAAACCATGTATTTACGCCCGGCGATAACGGGCACATGGAACACATAAACGAGGCAAGGAGGAAGCAGCCTTGTATTTTTGAAAATGGTCTCCTGTTGACGGCTTCAGGATCAGGAACAGCAACCGTGAATTTTGCCTTAGCATCTGGGCAGCTTTACCGGATGCACCTTCATGACGTTTCCGGCATATCGTCTCCGGCGGAATTTTTCGTAAATAATGATGAGTTGGTACCTGATGCCACCTTAACCAATCTGCATGAAGTCGAGACGTACTCTGATGGGTCATCCAATATAAATCAGTACTGCGTTTATATTATATTTATAGCTCATCTTGATGACACAACAGGGCTGTTTTTACTCAAACCAAATGCTGGATACAATTCTGAAACTGAAGCTTATACAGATCCAGATCAAACAGCAGATTTGAATATCCCAAAACCTTATGCCGGGGCATCAATTTACGTCGGGCGGGTAGTTGCTAGGAGGACAGCATCAGCAACCACAATTTTCGAAATAAACACGGATGTTCGCAGCTTAGTCCCTGGAGCAATAGCCGGGGGAGGGCTGTCGGGGGTTCCTGATCATGCTTCAGATCATCGGGCCGGGGGGGCAGATGAACTTTTTAGTCAAAATCTTGATACCACTGATAGCGTAGCATTTAAGAATGTTGCCAATGGGGCAGGCACAACGGCAATAAGCGCACCAGGCGACTATGTAATTGACCTGGACGCAGAAAAGCTGCAAATAGTTGACGCAACAAACGAAATAACAATAAATCTGTCAACAACTAACAGGCCAACTGTAGGGGAAGTGAAAGAGGTTTCTGTGCTGGTCAAGGCTGGCGCGTCAGACGTCACTTTAACTTACCCGACAGGCAAAAAAATACTAGAATCAAAACCGGTTGACACAACGGCAACAGCAAACACAGAGCTGCTTATTGTCCTCCTTGCTACGGGGCCGGATGAATCAGATATTATATGGGGCAGCGAACCTGTAGAGGTTGGGTAAGAGCATGTTAAGTAATGTTGTATGGATGAAAAAATTTGCCGCTGACGTTGAGCCGTGGCACACATTTTACACCACAGCATCGAGCCCGAACCCCGTTGAGATCGTAACCCGTATGCCGGTTGGGGAAAAATTAACCTTTGATTTTTCTGACGGTCCAGGAGGGATTTATGAGATTGTCGGAACTGGAGTTGCCGAAACGGCAAGCCATACCTATGGCACCCCGGTAGCAGGAACACCGATAAGGATTTATGACGATAACAATATAAACCTATTAGAGTTTTTTAGCATTGACGGAGAACAGCTTTCCGGAGGGCATCCGCCTATATCTGGAATTACTGAACTTTATGCTTTATGGATCAGGACCAACCAACTTTCAGGGCCTATACCGGATATAAAAGGGTGCAATTCCCTTGTTAACCTATTCGGCAAGGTTAATAACTTTACTTCTTTGCCTACAGATTGGAGCGGCAACCAATCTCTAAAAGAGATATGGTACGGTGAAACAGGAGCCGGTGGAACTATTCCACCGTTTACCGACTTGCCAGGGCTAAAGATAATAAATCTTTATGACAATCAATTGACCGGATTTGCTGGAGGATTTACGCCAGAGGTTGATAGGACGCAACCGGTAACATTAAATCTTACTGATAATCTCCTTACTGATACTGCTGTTAACCTGATTTTAGCTGATGCCAAGGCTGTTAATTTCAAAACAGGCGACTCTATACTTCTGGGCGGAACAGGAAATGCAGCGCCGACCGGTCAAGGTATTACAGACAAGGCCGATCTGATAACGGCTGGATGTTTGGTCACAACAAATTAAAAAAAAGGCAAGATAATGATAGTCATTCCTAACAAAAATGCTTTTCCGCAAGTTCTTACTCAAGATTATGCAGTATGCAACGGGACCGGGTCAACTTTTCCAGCCGCGACTGGCGGCCACCCCAAGGTTATGATAGGGTGTGATTATTCAGTTCATGTCATGGGCGGTGCAAATGGTGGAGTCCTCAAGATTAAGGGACAGCAAAAAATAGGCTCTGAGGACTGGGCAGACGGGCAAACAGGAACCGTCACTATTAAGGCTAATAGCGAAAATCGCTGTTCCTTTAAATTCCATTATCCGCATTATGACGGGGTTGAGGCAGGGGTTAGTGTTCAGCATCGGGTTTTAGTCTCTAAATCAGGGGCTAACGATCAAATAACCCTGCATCAGTCAACAATCAATCCTGACGATTGCGTTCCCACTGGCACAATTTGGAAGCAGTATTTTTTCGATGGATTACCGCCTGTTGAATTTTCTCTCAGCGTGACTAGTGATTACAATATAATTAGGCCGGACACATGGCCCGTAAAAGGTAATTATACTAACAATTTCAATGTCTCGATAGGTAATGGAAGATTTATTTCATTTTTTCAGGACGACAACACGACAGTAAGCTATGAAACTGTTGTGTGGTCACTTGATGGTATAAATATAGGGGACTATCCAGCTGTTACGCAAGGCGCAACCCAATCGTTCACGTCTCCAAATTCCCCTGATTATGCAAACAGTCAATTTATTTATTGTGGAGAAAATAAGGCCGTAGGAAGTTGGCAAGATTTCGGTGTTATACGTGGGTATATTGCTGCTGGAGGCGGTCTCTCATTGACTGAATATGCCCCCGGCGATGATTACCCAATTCCAGGGTCATATCAGGACGCATTAAACTGTAGCCGCGCGGCACTGACCTATGTTGAATCAACTGACAAGTTGGTAATACTGATGCAATTTGCATCAGGGGATTTTCAACCATATACAAGAAGCACGTCGCTAGGTAATAATGGTATTTTCACCAATTACGAGATTTCTGAAAATCCCGTGTGGAATGCAACGCAAGAATATGTTGATGTCGAGAGTAATATATGCTCAGGCGCATTCGGAGATGGTGGAAAATTTGCCTACATAGCAAACCTGTACAACAGCACCGCTGACACCAGGAGAATAGGTTTTATTGTGCAGTCTGTTAACGCGGCTGGAGTTCTTTCTAGTTTTGTTGATACAAATTTCCCTATAAATTCATACAATTACACATGGAGTAATCCTGTTGCATTGATTGGAGATGGTAGCAATGACAGGTTTATTGCGTTAATGTCATCGGGTGGCCTCCTGTTGGTTATGTTCTGTACGGTTTCTGCTGGCGGAGTGGTCAGTTTTACGCAACCGATTGAGCTTGGGAGCCTTGGGACAGAATCAAAGTACGGAACCGGGGCGTGGATACCGAACACTGACTATTGCATACTACAATACAGCGACGGAAACAATTTAATTATCAGCACTATAGATGTTTCTTCTGGGGTGGCCGTTGTTGATGAGACAAAGGCACTCTCTAATGAGGGGGATGGTTCTGAATTGGGGCAGTTGAGTTACGACGATAATTCAGATATATTCTTGAGCTGCTATAATGAGGATTTTACCCCGGCAAGTAATAATCATTACCGAGCAAGAGCGGTATTTTACAAAGAGCCGGTAAATATTGAATTGACTTCTGGAAATCCTGTTTCTGTTGACCTGTCAGCCGGGGTTGGCGGTTTTTATAAAATTAAATCAAGTGCAAGTCATACGGCCTTGACGGTTACTCTTGCCGGATTAACAGGTGATCTTGACTTATATGTCAAAGCAGGAGAGAGGCCAACAGATAGCGATTATGATGACTTGTCAACAGAGGTCGGCTTAACTGATGAACAATGTGATTTGGTCAACTCGGTAGAAACGCTCTGGTACATTGCAGTTGATGCGTATGAAGCAGGAGCGGGAACGTTAACAGCAACACTAACTTAATGAGAAAGGTTACTAACGGAAATGAGTTCAGGGCGGCAATGGAGGAGTGTGCCGCCCTGAGCAAGAGAGACACAAGAACAGCAATACAGAAACTTTCTCTTGATGGGTTCACCTCCCTTGTCCAGCTAACCGCAAAAGACACAGGTTATGCCCGTAATAACTGGGACGTTTCTGTTGATTCTGACTCTGTAGACAACATAAAAACAAAACCAAAAGGATCCGAAAAAGACCAGTACCAAGATGCAACATTTAAGGCCAATAGATCAAAAATAAGACACAATTCAAAAGTTACATTATACAACAATACTGCATATATAAAATTCCTTGAAGACGGTACGCCAAGCATGGAGGCTCAGCCGATGGTCAAGCCGACTCAGCAGAAGTTATACAAACAGGCCGAAGAATTGTGCAAAGCATTGAGTGCAAAAAAATATGACATTTGATTATGGACGTTTTTTTAGAAAATTCAATAAAATCGAGACTCAAAGAAAAATGGACAGAAACGCCAATTGAATTTGAGAATGAGTTTTTTACCAAAACAAATGGAGTCGCTTATATTCGGCCTCAAGTTGAAATCTCTGTCACTCAGTCAGCAGGGGTTTTCAAGCAAAACAGAGTATCAAAAAGGAAAATAAACGCAACAGGATTTATTCTTATTTCTGTTTTTGTCCCCTTAAAAGACGGGACGGCAAGAATTTCAAGATTTTGCAGTGAACTAAAAAACATTATGACCTTTTGGGCGGACGGTCCGCTTGAATGCGGGAATGGAATTACAAAAAGAGTCGGCAAGAGGTCGGAGTGGTACCAAAGAAACGTTATTATTGATTTTAATTATCAAGGATGTGAAGAGGTGAACTGATGGGCGCTACTGGCGAAAATGCACAATTATCATATTGCGAACAGAACGCGGCAACGCCAAAGGTGGTGCCTGAGAATCCTGTTTTTACTGTTATTCCTTTTGATCTTGAGGCAGGGGATACTTTAAAATCAACACTCAAAACCACGGAAAGCACGGTTCCCAAGCCAGACGGCGGCGTGGGCGATCCTTCTGTTACTGGCCTTGATGTTGCAGGTGGGGTGCCAATTCCATTAAGCCCTCTTTTTTCCGGGGAAGATGACACTTTGTTGAGGTCTGGCATTTACGCAGGGGCATGGAGTCAGATTCATTCGGCTGCTAAAAAGCTGGATCTCTCCGGGGCCACATACGATGAGGTTTCGGGCAATCTTGATCTTTCCGGGATGGCGACAACACCGGACAATATCAAGAATAAACAGAAAGTTAAAATTTCAGGAACGGCCACAACGGACGGCATCTACACCTTGACCGGCACCGATGGCGGTAGCTCTTTTGTGTTAAGCCCAAAGCCAGCGGCAGCGGAAGCGATTGCAGCAGGCACAATTTGCGGCGAAATGATCAGAAACGGCCAAACCGAAACACCTGTGGTATTTCAGGCTCATCAAGACGACATTGACTTGCGTGACTATTACATTGGGTGCAAGCCAAATTCGGTTGATTACTCATTTGAGATTGAAAGTGAAATCAAGTACACATACAACATTCAGGGCATGGGGGGGGAGCTGAAACCTAACGATGAACAGTACCCTGGCGAAACCCTGGTTACCCCTACACAGTACAAAGTTTTTACCACTGCGGATGACACCGGCACGATCAGTATTAATGGTGTCGGGCAGGTGGCCGGGTGTCTTGTTCAATCTGTTTCCTGGTCCATGACCCGAGAACTAACTGAAAGGAAAGGTGTTTTTGTGCTGGGGGCCTGTGGACTAGATCCGGGAAAAGCTGGCTTGTCGGGGACAATATCTGTAGGGTTCACAGATAGTCAATTTTATGAATGGTTACGTGAATCTACACCGTTCTCTCTTGATCTATCTATCCCCGGCACTGAGGATGTAGGGTACTCTTTCTGCATTCCTCGTTGCCTGCTCACCGATAATGATGCTCCGAGAAAAACCGGGTCCATCATTCAGACAGCATCGTTTACCGGGTCGTATGATGATGATTATAAATGCCGTTTTCAGATCGACCGATTTGACGAAAGGTAATAATGCCGCAAATCTATCTTGACATAGACGCAACTGGTAGCGTCCGGGGAATAAAGCAGTACGAAGACGCTACCGAGCGCGGGGCCAAGGCCACCGAAAAGCTGACAGGATCAGCCAAGAAAGGCTTCGAAAGGATAGCCAAAGCCGCCGTAAAAGCTTCCGCTGCTGTGGGTGTGGCGGTTACCGCTATTGCTACAGTTTCGGTAAAAACCTTTGCTGATTTTGACGATCAGGTCAGAATGGCAGCGGCTACCGCAGGAGCAACGGCAACCGAATTTCTTGCTCTTGCTGATGCGGCCAAGGAGGCCGGGGCCAGTACCAGGTTTGCCGCCTCGGAGTCTGCTGAGGCATTAACCCTGCTTGCACAGAGGGGTTTTGACGTCACTCAGGCAATCGCAGCAATGCCGGAAGTCCTTAATCTTGCGGCAGCAAATCAGATTGCTCTTGCAGATGCAACCAGCGTTGCAACCGGAGTTCTCCGGGGATTCGGGAAAGAAGTTGAAGATCTGAATGATATAAACGACGTTCTCACGGCCACCTCTCAAAAATCAGGGGCGAATGTTCTCTATCTTGGAGATGCTTTCAAGTATGCGGCCCCTGCCGCTAAAGGATCAAAGGAGGAGCTGGAAAGTGCATCTGCCGTCATTGGGGCACTTGCTGACAACGCTTTTCAGGGTGGTGAAGCTGGCAACGCATACAAACGTATGCTTATCGCGTTACAGGCCCCCACAGCCTCACAGGCAGCGGCTCAGGAGCGGTTAAATCTCACTATTACAGATTCCCTGGGGAATTTTGTTGGTCTGATTCCAATCCTTGAGCAGCTCAAAGCGAAAAACATTGATCTCGTTGACGCTTATGAGCTGTTTGGAGCTTACACGGCAACCGCTGGCCTTGCCGCTGCTGATTCTGCGGACAGGATCAGAAAACTTTATGGAGAACTAAAAACTCTTGATGATGTAACCGCAAAAACAGCAGAGTTCCAGGAGGAAGGACTGGGCGGGGCGCTTCGGTCCTTAAAATCTGCAACTGAGGCTGTTGCTATTGCCATTGGCGAGCAGCTGGCCCCTGTAATAAAGGATGCTGCCGACTACCTCACAGAGTTTGCTAGAAATACAGCCAGTGTAACAAGCGCGAGTACAACATTACTCAGTATTGTTACCCCTCTTGTAAACGGGTTCGGCGGGTTGTATCTTGCTGCTCAGGGCGTAAACATTGTTATAGGGGAGACAGTAGAGCAAGTATACAAGGTTGTTGACTCTTTTAATGATTTGTTGGGATTTACTCAGATTTTTGCAACGTTCGGCCTTGATATAAACGCTGACGAAGCAATAAAAGAAATTGAGTCGTTTAATGATGTTCAGCAAAGCACCTTCAGCGACACTTTTTCAAAAATTGAAGCCATAAACAAAAAAATAGAAGAGTATAAAAATAACATAAAGGATACAAAGTCAGAAAGTGGTGATTTAAAATTAGAAGGGTTAAAAGATGCAGCCGAACAGCTTGACACTGTGTCCATCAACGCCGACTCTGCTCAACAATCGTTATCAAATATAAATAACACTCCTGTCTCTGTTGGGATAGATATAAATTATGAAAATAAACCAATCGGGGCCGTAACAGAAGAAATAAAAAGCAAGATAGATGAAATAAATCAAGACTACATCGTAAGGATTAACACCGATCCAGCCGGTGCAATAGAGCTTGCATCCGAACTTGATGAACTGGAATCTCAACTTGCAAGACAAACTGAGATTGATTCTTACAATCAAAAGATAAAAAATCTCAGGGATACCCTAAAAACAACCAAAGAGGAATTTTTTGATGAACGCGGCCTCTACCTAACCATTGATACTGACCCGGCAGCATCCGCAGCAATAGAGGCTCAAATTGCAGGACTCCAGCAGCAAAAATTTGAAATAGACGGCCTGATACCGGGTCTTGAGCGGGTCAATGGAGTATGGGAGCAGATACCGGCTACCATATCAGCCGGGGCGGCACAGGCGACAGGGTCGCTAACTCAATTTGTAGATGACGCCGGACTCCTTGAAACAACTTGGAAAGAGATAGATGGCGTATGGAAGGAAGTTCTTCCTGATGGAACAGAGCTTATCCAGACCATGACGGGGGAGTTGCAGGCCGGGGCGCAAGCTGCTGTTCAGTATGGGAGTGCTGTTGCTCAGATTGGGGAAAATAACGAGGGCATTTCAGACGCTCAAAAAATTCTTGATGATATCTATAAAGGAATGAAAGATATTCCTGATGTTTCAGGGAAATTTGACAAGCTTGTTGACTCTAAAGCCGCCCTTGAAATTCTTCAGCGAGAAATCTCCGGCCTTAAAAAACTGATGAAGGATCTTGACCCGGCATCAGAGGAAGCGGCAAGGGCTATTCGGGCCTTGATGAAAGCCGAAGCCGCTGAAAGTACCCTAAAGGATGAAATAAAAGACCTTGAGAAAGAAATAGAAGGTACCGGAGAAGCTGCTGAAAAGACTTCAAAGAAAATTAAAGAAATCCCAAAAATTGCAGAGTCAGCCGCAAAATCGGTTAGGAAGGTTGCTGAATCAAACAGAGATGTTGCTGAATCCCTTAAGGAAGTTGAAAAAACACAAGGCGATATCGCCCGCGCGGCCTTCTCTTCCGCGAAAACTTTCGAAATATCTTCTGACAATACCGTTGCCGGAATCGAGAGAGAAATTGAGAAGCTAAAAGAGGAAGAGGAGATAATAAAAAGAATCAATGAGGCGATATTCGGAAAGCCGGACTCATTCACATCTATTGATCTACAGGCCCGTGACAAGACGCTAGGACAAGAGCAAATACAGGAGCTTGAGGCTAAAAAGTTTTCTCTTGAGATGGAAAAAGTAATCGACAGGTTTGTTGGTAGCGTTGACAAAAACGTCAACGCCCTGAACCAAAACACTGAGCAGATAGAGGAAGGCGTGACCGGATCGGCAAGGGTGGAGCAGATGGGGACGACTACCAATAATTTCAATATGACTTTTGAAGGAATGAGCCGAGACGATGTAAAAGATATTGGTAGCGATTTAAAGAGGATGGCAATTAGAGAATAATGATTCTTACAAAGAATGTAGTATCTGTTGATATCGGAAACGTAACCAGCTTTACGGGAGACGTGGAGAAAATCCAGGCTTCTGTCCGAGCCGGAAACGGAGAACTTTTTACTCAAACATGGCCGGTTGCCACTGACTCCAAAACATTCAAATTTTCCGGCATGACTGAAAACGAGCTCGCCTTGCTGCTTGATTTTCATTTAAATCAGGTTGACGGGATAGCAGAAGCTTTCACCCTGGAGGAGGACGACGGAACGAGCTACGATTGCAAATTTACCAGCAAAAGCATAAACTTTGCCAGTGAGGATGTAGTAAAAAAAATAGCCGAAGGTCAGGAAACACAAACCTACAACGTTTCATTTTCGATAGAAAAAGAAAATGCTTGAAAATCTGCCAGTAGACTTTATAACAGAACTTAATAAGAATCCAGTGCAAGAGATAATTCTTGCTACACTAAAGATGGATTCCGGGAACGTTTATCTTTCCGATTTTAAGTTGCCGCTTGAAATTGAAACACAATTAGGGCGGGCATATCACCCTTTTGTTGAGTCATTCGGGGAGATAAAAGACGGTGGTGAAATAAACTCTTTTCTCAATCCTGGGAACCTGGAGACAAAAACGCAAAGAATAACCATTATCAGGTCTGATCAGAGTAAGGCTATAATAGATCCCATTATCAACGAGGGTATCCACAACAAGCGCATAGAACTGTACAGGTGGTTCGTGGGCATGACAAATCCGCCCGTGTTGATTGATATTCTTTTTTGCCAAGATCCTATATCATTAAAAGAGGGCTCAATGCTCTTTTCTTTTGATTGTGTTTCTTGCCTAGTTTCGGAAAATCCGAAATTGTGGGACAAAGCCGCAGGAGAGCAGGTATTTCCGGTTGCCGTTGGAAAAGCTGAAGGGGTGCCGCTTGTTTTTCTGGATAGTAACCCACCGTACACTAAACTTACGGAAGAGTTGCAGGAGGGATACACAGGGGTGGTCGGCGCGGAAGACACAAGCGGTTTCCCATCGACAGGAATAATTCTTATTAATGGCGAGAGAGTTTCATATACCAGTAAATCCGCAACATCTTTTAATATCTCTGCCCGTGGAGTTGGTGGTACTGAAGAGCAAACCCACAGGTCTGGCGGCGCAATCTTACCCGATGGAGCAATATACAGGTACGGAGTTTGCGCCGGGCCCACGGGGAGCCTGTCCGATTTGAAGGCATCAGGGGAGGAGTACTCCGGCGAGAATGCTGAAATCCACCCGGAACTGAACCCGGCGCAAGTATGGTTTAATGATCGGTTACCTTATCTCTTTGAGGATCAAAATCTTGATATTGTAGATGACTCTTTTTATGGAGCTACTGCAAATAAATCCATAGATACCAGCACATACTGGTACCCAGACATAAATAAAAAGGATGGAAAAGCAGAAATAAAAATAGAGTTCCGCTCGTTCTCCCGGCCCACCGGGACGGATACAAAATCAAACGAGGCGCCAGTATACTTGCCAGCAATGCCGGGGGACGGCCCAACCTATGCCGGAAG
>Ga0180438_10006168_pt1 | contig 16323 bp, 15 predicted proteins | sample SS_ome_12_FD_132455 | JGI IMG/M metagenome (GOLD analysis project Ga0180438, IMG submission 132455) | Hypersaline lake sediment archaeal communities from the Salton Sea, California, USA - SS_3_D_2 metaG | ecosystem: Environmental > Aquatic > Non-marine Saline and Alkaline > Hypersaline >...
CGGTGAACTGGCCCCCCATGGCGAGCTTCGAGTACGAACCGGAGGATCCGACGACGTCGGACATGATCGAGTTCGCCGACTTGTCCGAGGACACGAACGACGACGGTGAGATCGTGGCTTGGCAGTGGGACTTCGGCGACGGCGACGTGAGCTTTGAGCAGAGCCCCCGGCATCGATACCCCGAACAGGGCGCGTACGAGGTCCGGTTGACGGTGATTGACGATCGCGGAGCAGCTTCCGTAGCCTACGCGTCGGAGGTCACCGTCGGCAACACGCTGCCGTCCGCGAGCTTCAGCACGCGGGGAATCGACCCGATCGAAGCAGTCGATGAGGACATCATGACGGCGGATCAGCCGCGGGTCGGCGTGGAGATCCTGCTCGATGCGAGCGGCTCGTACGATCTTGACAACTCGATCGAGTGGTACATGTGGGACTTCGACGGAGACGGTGTCGTCGACGAGACGACGGAGACTTCGGAGGTCACCCACGCGTTCAGCATGCCGGGGGAGCATCGCGTTGTGCTGATCGTCGTCGACGAGCAAGGTGCGCAAGCGACCGTAGGGAAGACGATCAACGTCATCGCAACCGTTACGACGTTGCGAACGATCGAGAGCGGTCTTCCGGATGGTTGGACCATTCCGTCCGGCGTCGTGCACGTTACGCTGAGCCTCGGCATGAACACGACGGTCAACGGGCTGTCGGTCACCGAGACGGTTCCGGCAGGGTGGGCGTTCGCAGCGGTGGAGAGCGACGGAGCGACGATGCGGAAGAGCGGCCTGACGATTGAATGGCTGTTCCTCGAGAAGTTCATTCCCGGCGGCGTTGACTCCGGCCGTGAGATCCACTACACGCTGACCGCTCCGGACACCGTGGGCGAGATTGAGCAGGCGACGATCACTGGGAAACTTGGGAGTTCGTCCCCGCGGATCACGCAGGCGATCGCCGGCGATGACCGCGTGACGGTGTCGTCGATCCTATCGATCCCCGTGGTGATCTCCCGCTGGGACGTTCTCGCCGGTGCCATCGATCCGTACCTCGGGGAGACGATCGCCTTCGATCAGATTCAGTACGCCGTGTCGCTGTGGGTGTCCGGGGAGACGGTGCCCAATACGGGAGACATGACGATCACGCTGAAGACGATGCAGGATCTGATCGCCTACTGGCTGACCGGGAGTTCGGTCCACGACCCGCTCCCCTAGCGGAGCGGGTCATCGCCCGAGTGCACAAAGGAGGGGGAATGAACAGGAAATGGATCGGTCTTGCCGGCTCGATCGCTTCGATCCTGATCCTTGCAGTCGCCGCGGTTGCCTTCGAGGCCGACTTCGATCCATCGATCTACAATCCTGACGTCGCTGAGATCGTGAACTTCGAGGTCTGTGAGCCCTGTCTCGACGGGGGCGGATATCGATACAAGTGGGATTTCGATGCCGACGGTGTTCCGGAGCTGGAAACGGAGGATACGCTCGTGACCTACGCCTTCTCGTCGTCCGGATACTACGAAGTGGTTCTCACCGTCAGCGATTCGGGCGGGCGGACGAGCACGCGGCGGAAGGGGATTCTGGTCGGCGGCCTGCCGGCGTTCGCCGTGCGAGAACTGCTTGTCCAAGGCGACGGGACGATTCTCGTGCTGGTCACGATCAACGTGACCGCCGACTGCTCGGCGATCGGCTTCCAGGAGGCCATGCCGGCGGGCTGGCAAGTCGAGGTCGTCGATGCCGGAGGAGCGTTCGCGTATCCGAATCCGCTGACGAAGAAGCTCGAAGCGATCTGGGGGAGCCAATTCGCGGCGGGCGAAACGCTCACGTTCTCCTATCGACTGCACCCGACCTACACGTCCACGCTGCAGGGGTTGGGGGGGGAGATCAGCGGCTACACCGCAGAGGGCAGGTTCGTCGGCGGGATCAGCGGAGAGCTTGGCATGCCGCAATAGCCGGATTGCAGTGGGACAATGACATTGCTACCTCGATGGGTGGCGGGATGACACCCCGCCGCCCATCTCATTTGCGGTCGGAGCGTGGATCGGTCTCCGGGGGCTCGGCGCGGTGGAAGGTACGGATGAAAAGAGCGGCGAGCACGAGGACGGCGAAGGAGAGCCCGAGTCCGGCGCCGAACGTCAGGGAGATGCGGATCGTTCCGGCGGCCGCAACAAGTAGGATTCCGACGGCCGCCAGTGCGAGAGCGCGCAGCGCGTAGCCGAGCGCGAAGCGTCGGCGATCCTCCGCGGAGGCGCGCGAGACCTGCGGTGCGATCAGCCCAGCGTCCCAGCCGAGCAGCGCAGCGGTCAACGCACCGGCGCAGAGGAGCGGCGGCATGTGAAACAGACCAAACACGCCCGCGACGATGCCGTAGAGCCCCAACGCCGGGTGCACAAGCGCCGGCCTGAAGAAGACGAGAAGGGACAACACTCCGAGGAAGATACTGGTCGCAGCGAGCTCGGGAAGACCATAGGAGTACGCTGTCGCGGTCAGAGTGGCAGCGGCGATCTCGAAAAACAGCAGGGACGCGATTCTCATATCCGGTACCTTCGAACCCGCGATTGGTGGATCCGCTGGCACGCAGCCCGGAACGGCTCGTCGACTCTCCAGTCGATGACGCTGGTCCCGATTCGTGCCAAGCTGCCGAGGAACAGGTCGCGCTTCAAGTCAAGGATCTGAATCGCCAGATCGACGGTCGCGTTGTCCTCTGGGCGACGTTCGTCTCCGGCCACGGTCAACGAGTACGGGCAAACGAGGAGGACCGAGTAGCCGCGATCGACGAGGAGCGCGACGATCTCGATGTCGTCCTCGTCGATGAGGGGGCTGACGAGCACCAATTGAGATCGAGGCGGGAAGAGGCGTGTTGGAATGAAGCGGAGTTCCTCGAAGACGGCCTTGGCTCCCAGCCTTGCTTCGGCGAGTTCGTCGAGAATTCGCTCCTGCTGAAGGTGCCCGATGCCCGGGAAGGTCCACTTCACGTAGTCACCGTAGACGAGCAGGCCGACGTTGTTCCCCTGATCAAGGAAGTGCGATGCCAGGCTGGCGGCGGCGCGAACCGAGTGATCGAACGTCGTTTCGCCGTCGAGCTGGGCGTGAGACTTCGCCCTGGCGTCGAGGATGATGTTGACGTCCGCGATCCGCTCCAACTCATACTCGTTGATGATCAGCGAATCTTGGCGCGCGTACGCCCTCCAGTTGATCCGCCGAACGTCATCTCCCGGGGTGTAGGCGCGGCAGCCGAAGAAGTCGAGTCCCTGGCCGCCGCGGTTCGCCTTCACCGGACCGGCGAACGCCCGCGTGCGCTGCGGCCGGATCGTGATCGGATCCAGTTTCTCGGATCGCGGATGAACCTTCACGGCCGTGTGCAGTTGCACGTGCGACTCGTGCATCGCCAGACCCAAAGGGGACCAGATCCGGACCTGAACCTCACCGAAGGAGTGAAGCCCTCGCCCGGCGAGGACGACGTAGGAGATCACCTTGGTCCCTCGAGCGGGGAGGCGTCCCAAGAGCTGAACGCGGCCGTCGACCGGCGTAAGGCCGACCGGAGGGCCGTCCGTGACACACAGCAGCGCGCCCGCCGGTCCCGAATTCGTCACGGTCAGCTCGACATCGATCTCGTCGCCCTCGGTGGCGCGGAGCTGCCCGAGAGAGCGTTCGAGATGCAGGTCGGACGCGAGCGGCCGAGGTGAGGACAGCATCCGGACGCTGACGAACAGGAGCAAGGGAATCGCCGTTGCGACGATCGAGCTGTTCAGCAGGAGCAGCCCGACGACGACGAGGGCGAATCCGATCCCGAGCGGAAGGAGGAGAGGCTTGCGCATCGTTACGACACTTTCGGCACGGGGACGGACTGAACGACGCTTGCGATGATGTCTCGGTCGGTTACGCGTTTCGACCAGAGTTCGGGGCTGAGAATGAGCCGGTGTGCCAATGCGTCGGCCGCGAGTTCCTTGACGTCGTCCGGGATGACGAAGTCCCGGCCGTCGAGGGCCGCTTTGGCGCGCGCGAGCTTGATCAGGGCGAGCGAGCCACGCGGGCTGACGCCGACGAGGACGCTCTGGTGAGAGCGGGTGCTCGCCGAGATCGACACGATGTATCGTTCGATGTCCGGATCGACCAGGACGTCTTCGACGGCGTCTCGCATCGCCAGGAGATCCTCTCCCGTGCAGATCGCTGACAGCTCCACCTCGTCCTGCCTGCGGTCGAGGCGCCGCTGCAGGATCTCGACCTCTTCGTCCGCGGTCGGGTATCCGACGCCGAGGCGAAGCATGAAGCGGTCGAGTTGCGCCTCCGGGAGGGGGAAGGTTCCCTCATATTCGATCGGATTCTGTGTCGCGATCACGACGAACGGCCGTGGAAGGCGCCGCGTGTCCCCGCTGATCGAGACCTGGCCCTCTTGCATCGCCTCCAGTAGCGCGGACTGAGTCTTGGGCGTGGCACGATTGATCTCGTCGCTGAGGACGATGTTGGCGAAGAGTGGACCGGGGGCGAGGACGAACTCGCTCCGCTCCCGATCGAAGATGTGAGACCCGGTGATGTCACTCGGAAGCAGGTCGGGCGTGAACTGGATCCGCCTGAACTCAATGCCGAGAACCTCCGCGAAGCACCGTGCGATCAGGGTCTTAGCAAGCCCGGGGTAGTCCTCGAACAGGATATGCCCTCCTGCGAGGATGCCGTTCATCACCCGGCGGAGAACGTTCTCCTTGCCGACGATGGCCTTCGACACTTCCTGGATGATTCCGCTTGCCTTCTCACCGACTTCACGCAACAGCATCTAGACCTCCTGATGATAACGTTCGAGGTGCGCCAACGTGTACGCAACGGCTTCGAGGAAGCTCTGTCTTGGAACGCCCCTTTGCCCATCGCGTCGGGACGCGAAGAACCGCCGAACGCGGGGATCGTCCGGCCATTGCCCCGAGTTGAGGAGACTTCGCGCTTCTTCAAGGGAGAGGCCTTCCCTCTGGGCGATCAGCCGGACGGCGAGGATCGATAGCTCGCGAACAACCCGGACCCGGCTGACGTGCCTCCTCCGCGAGCGATGGAGGTCCCGGGCCAGGCTTTCGATGGCGTTCGTGTTGGACGGCTTGACGACGGTCCAGCGACGATGATCCGAGCGCGAACCGGATCCACCGAGCACACGCTTCCACGAGAGGACGAGAACGACGCTCCCGATCAGCAGCCCGATCGCCCACAGGAGGGCCTGAGGGAGTGCGCTGAGCGATTGCCGGACGTCGTTGATCATCCACGTGACCGGCTCGAGGATCGCCCGGCGCAGCGGCTCGTTGTACAGCAGGAGGAGCGTGAGAGCGACGACGATCGCGGTGACGCCGACGGGGAAGACGAATCGCACGAGCCTTGCCTTGGTGATCATGTCGCGTATGCCTTTCGGATCGCCTCGAGGCAGCCGATCGCACGTTCGGCGAGTGGCTCTCCGGTTCGATTGCCGTAGCGCACCAGTTCGAAGATCTCCGTCAGTTGATCGACGTGTCGGGCCGTGAATCCGACGCGATGGAGGGCCGCGGCCAGCTCGCGTGCGGTCATGTGGACGTGATCGATGGTTCTCTCCCTGCACAGAATCCGGATCATCTCCCGATAGCAGCGCAGGACGGCCGAGCGCGGGTCTCCGCCGAGTTGGATCTCGTCGGCCGCCGAGGCGACGGTCTCGACGAGCTCCTCCAGCTCGGTCCTGTCGTGTCCCTTCTCGCGCCGTCTCCAGCGTGGCGCCAGCTTCACCCAGGAGAACCAGAAGAGGAGGGCGACCCCGACCGAGATGGCGATCGCGACCGCGGGGAACGACCAGCCGGGCGGCTCGAACGAGCCCTCGTCGATTGGCGTCGATGGGGGGCCTTCCATCCCAGACAAGGTGGGGGATTCCGTGACGTGGAGATCGGGCTCGGCCCGCTCGAGGCTGCGCTTCAGGACGTAGTACGTCCCAACGATGAGCAGGCAGACGATCACAAAGCTGAGCAGGTAGATTCGCAGTTCCTTCTTGAAGATCGCGCCGACCAGAATGAACGCGAGGCAAGCGACGGCGGCGATCATCAGGATCCGGAGGAAGACGGCAACCCCGCCCGCCCCACTCGGCAGATCGAGCTCCGGTGTCACGGTCTGGGTCCCGGCGGGTGGAGAGATGTTTGGCTTCCCAGGAGCGAGCTCGATCCGATGAAGATTCGGTCCGACGACCAAGAGGAGCCCGATCAACGCGATCGCGAGGGCAAGAAGAGAGACGTTGCGCGAGGTTCTCGTCATCGATCGTGGATGGTACCGCCGCGGCACATGCATAGCCACCTTTCGGGCAGAGCGCCCCACGCCGACCTTGAAGACGCGATCACCACCACACCCGGAGAGAATAACACAGACGGACGCCCCCTCACGATCTGGCGTCTGCCCCATTCAGTCTCTCGCTGTTGCCGATGAGCCGGTTTTGCGTATCTCCTCGATGCTGCGTAGCGCGCGGTCCGTGAACGGCGCGCTCGCCCGGTGGCCGTAGCGGACCAGCTCGAACAGCTTCGTCAGGCGGTCGATCGCCTCGGTGTGAACGCCGAGATTTCGCAAACGGTCGGCGAACTCCCGCGGTGTCAGTGAAGCGTGGGCGATCTGCTTCTTCCGGCTGAGCAGATCGACCATCTCGTGGTAGCAGCGAAGAACGAGGTCCATGTCGCCGCGCGCGGCGAGGGTCTGCTCGGCGAGCAGCTCGAGCTCCCAGGCGATTTCCCCTTTGCCGTGGCGAGACGCGTAGGCGCGCCATCGCGTGGTGACCCAAGACGACCCAAGGATCAGCGCGGCGCCCGCCCCGACTGACAGGCCGACGGCGATGAGGATGCGGCTCCATTCCGGCGACTGCGGGTCGGCGGAAGTAGCGACGGCTTGCTCGGGTGCCAAGACACTGCGTTCGATGTCTGCCCCGGACGGGAGGCGTGACACGAACAGATCGAAGACGATCAGCGCGCCGAAAAGGCCGATCGCGAAGTAGAGCCACCTCCGGAGAAACCGAGTGAAGAGGGCGCCGAGGAGGACGATCGCCAACGAGGCCGTGAACGCGGCGAAGAGCACGTGCCGAAGGAATCCGACATCGATGACGAGGCCGCCGCGGCTGTCGGTCTCCTCCGGGCCGTCGGCGGAGTCGGCCTTGGGCGCAAGCTCTCCGGGGGCAAGAGCGATATCGTCGAGGTTCGCCGTGAGGACGAGAAGCGCGCTGAGGAGTGCGGCGCAGACGGCGATGGGGATTAGGACTCGTTGTGCCTTCTCATGGGTCATCGGGTCGCGATGCCGAGATCATCAAGCTGCTCGCTTGCGACCGGCATCGGTGCCTCGGTGAGAGGGCAGAAGCCGGTCGTCGTCTTGGGAAAGGCGATCACGTCACGGAGGGACTTCTCCCGCGCCATGAGCATCACCAATCGGTCGATTCCGAGTGCGAAGCCGCCGTGCGGCGGTGCCCCATATTCGAGCGCCCTCAAGAAGAACCCGAATCGAAGCTCCGCCTCCTCGGGGGAGATCCTCAGCAAACGGAAGATCCGCTCTTGAAGCGCGCGATCGTGAATTCTGATGCTTCCGCTTCCCAGCTCGATCCCGTTCAACACGAGATCGTAGGCGTTGGAGACGACGGAGAGCGGATCGGTCTCCAGGGCGTCGATCTCGTCGGCGTGCGGTGACGTGAACGGATGGTGGGAGCTGGTCAGCTCTCCCGTTTCATCGAGTTCGAACATCGGGAAGTCGGTTACCCAAAGGAAGTTCCACTCGTCCGTCGCGAGGTCCTGCTGTCGAGCAATGGCCCGGCGAAGCTCGCCGAGCGGGGCCTCGATCCCGGTCCCGGCGAGGAGGACGATCAGGTCTCCCCGCTTGGCGTCGAACGCCTCGGCGATTGCCCCGAGTTCGGCTTCGCTCAGGAACTTGGCGATCGGCGACGAGATCGACTCCTCGACCTTCAGCCAGGCGAGGCCCTTTGCGCCGGCCGAGACGGCGATTTCCTGAAGCTGATCCAATGCGGAGCGGGAGTATCCGGCGCAGCCCTGGGCGAGGAGCCCCGCGACCTTGCCCCCGCCGGCGACCGCCTCGGCGAAGACGCGAAAGCCGCACTCGGCGACAAGGTCGGAGACGTCATGAATCTCCATCCCATAGCGGAGATCGGGCTTGTTGACTCCGTAGCGAGCCATTGCCTCTGCGTGCGATAACCGCGGGAACGGGATTTCCAACTCGATCGAGAGCGTCTCGCGGAAGACGCGTGCCATCGCACCCTCGAGAAAGGCAAGGACGTCATCCTTGTCCTTCGGGAAGGCGATCTCGAGGTCGAGCTGCGTGAACTCGAGCTGCCGGTCGGCACGTAGGTCCTCGTCGCGGAAGCACTTGACCAGCTGGAAGTAGCGGTCGACCCCTCCGATCATGAGCAGCTGCTTGAACAGCTGCGGCGATTGAGGAAGGGCGTAGAACGAGCCGGGGGTCATCCGGCTCGGGACGAGAAAGTCGCGCGCACCCTCTGGCGTCGACTTGGTCAGAAACGGCGTCTCGATCTCAAGGAATCCCTGTTCCGAGTAGTAGTCCCGGATGCTCTTGAACACGCGGTGGCGGAGCGCGAGATTGCGCTGCATCTTGTCGCGACGGAGATCGACGTAGCGGTAGCGCAGGCGCGTCTCCTCCGTCGTGTCGGAGCCGTCACCCTCGACGAGGAACGGTGGCGTCTTCGCTCGATTGAGGATCGTCAGATCCACGACGTGGACTTCGATCTCGCCGGTCGCCATGTCTGGATTGATGTTCTCTTCCCCGCGTCTCTTGATCGTCCCGGTGACGCGGATGACGTCCTCCCGATTGAGATCGTGCGCCTCCGCGAGGTCCGCGGCGTCGCCAGGGAAGAAGAGCTGCACGATCCCCGAATGATCGCGCAGATCAACAAACGTGATTCCGCCGAAATCACGCCGGCGATTGACCCATCCTGCCAAGCTCACCGTCCGGCCGACGTCTCCCGCTGCCACTTGCGCGCAGTAGTCCGTTCGCATGGCGACGCTCCTCCGAAATCCTTCGATGGCAACCGATTATAGGCGGCGCGGATGTTGCTTCAATCGATCACGCGCAACATGGCGGTGCCCGGCTATTCGTCTCGCAATGCACCCTTGAAGAACCGGCGTCCGAAATTCCTCTCCCAGTCGGTAAAATCCCCCGGCTCGTTGTCGGCGCCGATGTGCATCCGGATCATGTTCAGCTTCGCGGAGAGGTTGTCGAAGTGATAGACGGCAATCGCCTCCGACGTCTTGGGGACCATCGCGGCGGCGTACTCAAGCTCCCCATGGTGGGAGATCAGGATGTGCTCGAGCAAATCAGGCAGCCGTGCGTCCGGCCACGACTGCTTCGACGCGGCCTCTCGAATCATGTCCCGGCCGAGAAGAAGGTGCCCGAGGAGCTGCCCCTTCAGGGTGTAGCTGACGGCGATTGGGTTCTCAAATTCAACGATCTTCCCGATGTCGTGGAGGATCGCCCCAGCGACCGCGAGGCCGCGATGCAGGCCGAGGTCGGGGTTCTGCTCCGCGTACGTTGATACACCTCCGGCAACCTCGAGTGTGTGCTCCAGGAGCCCGCCGAGATACGCGTGGTGCTTTGATGATGCGGCGGGAAACTCCCTGAGCTGTGCTTCGTGCTGCGCGAGGAGATTGAGAGTGAGCTGGCGGAGCGGGTCGGGCTCGACGGTTCGCGCAAGCGCAAGGAGGTCGTTCCACATCTCGTCGACATCCCGCTCGGTCGACGGGACAAGAAGCGCAGGGTCGAACGCCGGCACCTGGCCCGATTCCTGCTCGGCCGGCGTGAACCGGCGGATTGACTCGACGATCAGCTGGAGATTGCCGCGGTACGTCTCGGATCGTCCCTCCACGGAGACGAACTCGCCCTCGTCGAATTGGCTTGCGTACCGCTGGGTTGCCTCGGACCACGCTCGAGCGGACAGCGTCCCAGTCCGATCGGCGAGGAGAATCTCGAGATACGGATCCCCGGTCCGCGTCGATCGCTGCGCCTTGCGCTTGACGAGGAAGCACTGACTGATTCGCTGACCTTCCCGGATATCACTGATGGGCACGTGAAGGAGCGAATAGGGGATCTCCCCGCGGGCTTGGTCGAAGAGTCGCTCTGAGGCCATGCCGTCCTTTCCAGATCAACAGTGTAGGGGCCGCCGTCCCGAAGTCAAACGACGGACGCTGAGTGAAGACTCGGCCACCCTCCGCGGCCGAAGGAGGGACCGCACGGCAGACACGGATCCGACAGGGTCTTGCGCGACACGATCAAGACGGAGCACGAAGGATTCACGTTCTGCACTCCGGCCGTCGAGAGATCGGACGGTCCGGGGCACAGGGGACTTTCGCCCGGCTCCTGCTTCGCTGCGCCGAGACCGCCAGGAACGCGTGCCGAAGCGAGAACCGCTTCGCGCCGCCGATGCAGTGCTCGAAACGGACAAGCGGGCGCACCGTGCGCCCGCTCATCATCGGTGTTGTGGCTTCAGGAGTGACTCAGACGTCACAGGTTGCCGGCGGCGGGGTCGGAACGAGAGGATGGGTTACCAGCGGGAAGTTGTCCTGGTCCCCGTCGCTCGTGATCAAGTATGGGGAGTCCCAGATTCCGTCCTCTTCTGCGTCGATCGCCTTGTACCCTCCCCAGTAGTTGCCCGCGGTCCCGCTGTCCCAGAGGTTCGGATCGTCCGTGTGCGCGTGGTGGAGGTTGTCGACGAACGCGTTGTCAACGACGTAGTTGGCAGCCGAACCGAGGTTCAGGTAGATCCCCATGTGCGACTTGCTGACGTAGTTGGCGATCACCTCGTTCTCGTCCGATGCGTCGAGCCAAATCGCTGTGTCGTTCCGGTCGAACGTGTTCCCGAGGATCTGATTGACGGCGGAGAAGTAGGTGTGGATGCCGTCGGTGTTGTTCGAAAACGTGCAGTTGGAGACGCGATTCAGCGACGCGAAACTGAGGGTCACACCGGCCCAATTCCCCTCGAAGAGACAGTCCTCAACGCGCCCGTTCCTCACGTAGCTCAGATAGACGGCCGACTTGGCTGCCCCGCTGATCTGAACGTTGCGGATGACGAACGCCCGCGTGGTCCCGTGGATTCGGATCCCGTAGTCGTCGTAGCCAGCGTCGATCACCCAATTCTCGATGACGTAGGGGTCATTGAGGTCGCCCGATCCGGAACAGACTCCGTTCTCTACAGTGAACTCGAAGTCGTTGGAAATGACAATAGCACGGTGCTCAACCAGGTCCCCCGCGAAGGCGAGTGAGCCGATGAGAACGGACAAGGAGACGATACAACAGACAGCAGCACCCCGTTTCATGGTTCATCACTCCTTTGATGGTCAGACTGCACGTTGGCTCCATGATACCAATTGACCGCGCGGGTGTGAAGGCGCGAGGGCCAACGAGGGCGGACATCTGACCAGTGGATCAGCGATGGAAACGTCTGCGTCGGAGCGACTGCCACAGGGTGACCGGGACGTTGCGCCGCCGGAGTGGGAAGACGAGCAGGAGCCCAGTGACGAACCCACCGACGTGCGCGAACCACGCCACGCCTCCCGGACTGCCGACGGATCCGGCCCCGCTGATCACCTGCAGGATGAACCAGAAGCCGAGGAGGAAGACCGCGGGCACGGCGATCAACCGGAGGAAGAAGAAGATCGGGATGATCGTCAGCACCTTGGCGTACGGATAGAGCATGAAGTAGGCGGCGAGGACACCGGCGATCGCGCCGGAGGCGCCGACCAGCGGGACCGAGCTCCCCGGGGCGATCGCGATCTGGGCGAACGATGCGGCCGCGCCGCAGAGCAGGTAGAAGATGAGGAAGCGGACCGGCCCCATCGCGTCCTCGACGTTGTCCCCGAAGATCCATAGGTAGAGCATGTTCCCGAGAACGTGCAGGATCCCCCCGTGCATGAACATCGACGAGAGGAGCGTCAGCCAGACGGGAATCGGGATCGTCGGCGGGAGATCCATCCCGCCGAGCAGTTCGGCCGGGATCAGGGCGTACTGCATGAGGAACCAGTCGTCTTGCGAGATCGCGTAGGTCGAGGCCGACTGGCCGGGCAGGCGTCGCGTGGTGTACGCATAGTAGGGGTCGAAGATCGGCGGGTTCTCGTGACCCGCTTCGATCCAGGCGTAGCGCTCGTCCGACCAGTTGTCCCACAGCGGCTCACGCGTCCCGAGGTATCCCTGGTAGAGAAAGATCAACAGATTGATCACGATCAGCGAGACGGTCACGACGGGGAACCGCCGGCTGCGGATCATGTCGCGTATCGGGATCATGCTCCGATGGTAGCCTCCGAACAGGCAACCCGGCAAGCAATTGACCTTCCGTGGATCCCGATTACACTCTTCAACGCAAAGGAGGCCCGATGAAGCTACTGAAGAGGCTCTGTGAGGCGGCGGGAATCCCCGGCTACGAATCCGAGGTCCGGAGAATCGTCGAGGACGAATTGAAGGGCCACGTTGACTCCGTCGAGACGGATGCGCTGGGGAATGTGATCGCCCACAAACCCGGGAACGGTCCGGTTGTCGTTGTTGCCGGACACATGGACGAGATCGGGTTCTTCGTCAGCCACATCGAGGAAGAGACGGGGTTTCTCCGCATCAACCCAGCCGGCGGGTTCGATCCAGTGAACCTCGTAGCGCAGCGGGTTGTGGTGCACACCGAGACCGGCGATCTGATCGGGTGCATCGGACGGAAGGCGATCCACATCCTCCGCGAGGAGGAGAAGAAGAAGCCGCTCGACCTACGCGACATGTTCATCGACGTCGGCCTACCGGCCGAAACGGTCGCGGAGCGGGTCCGTGTCGGCGACACGGTGACGCTGCGCCAGGACTTCATCGAGTTCGGCGACCTTATCTCGTGCAAGGCGCTTGACGATCGCGTCGGCGTCTACGTTGGGATCGAGGCCCTGAAGCGAGCGAAGAAGCCCGCCTGCGACCTGTACTTCGTCGGAACGACGCAGGAGGAGGTGGGCTTGCGCGGGGCGCGGGTGGCCGGGTTCTCGACCCATCCCCAGATCGGCATCGCACTCGACGTGACGATCGCCGCAGATACGCCGGACGTGCCGCCAAAGGACCGAGTCACACGGCTTGGGAAGGGTGTCGCGATCAAGGTGCGCGACACTGGGTCGATCTCCCATCCGGCGCTGGTCCGGGCGATGCGGAAGCTCGCCGAGAAACACGACATTCCTTATCAGATGGAGATTCTCCCGCGCGGCGGGACCGACGCCGGGGGACTGCAAATGGCACAGGAGGGCGCGGCGGTGATCACGCTGTCGATCCCGACCCGGTACGTCCATTCGGTCGTCGAGTCTCTCCATCCCGACGACGTCGAGGCGACGATCAGACTGCTCGTCGCGTTTCTCGAGAGCGCCGACGAGCTCGACCTAGCGGGATGAGCACGCGGACGCTGTTCGCTGATTTCGATCTCGTTGCGACGATGGACGCCGCCGGCCGCGAGCTGTCCGGCGGCTACGTCCTCGTGGAAGGGAACCGGATCGTCGACGTCGGTGCGGACGCAACGGGGATCGAGGCGGATGAGGTCGTCCGCGGGGCCGGGAAGATCCTTCTCCCCGGCTTCGTCAACACGCACCATCACCTCTACCAGTCGCTCTTTCGCAACGTCCCCGGCGCATCGGAGGCCAAGCTGTTCGACTGGCTCGTCTTCCTCTACGAGCGCTGGAAGGGGCTCAACGAGGAGGCGATGCGCGTCGCGTCGGCGATCGCGTGCAGCGAGCTTCTCTTGTCCGGCGCGACGACGACGAGCGACCACTGCTACCTCTACCCGAAGGACGGTGGGAACATCCTGGCCGCCGACATCGAGGGGGCGCAGCGCGCGGGGATCCGATTCCATCCTTGCCGCGGCTCGATGTCCCTCTCGAAGAAGGACGGCGGTCTCCCGCCCGACTCCGTCGTCCAGACGGAGGACGAGATTCTCGACGACTGCCAGCGGATGATCGAGCGGTACCACGACCCCGAGCCGTTCGCGATGCTCCGGATCGCGCTCGCCCCGTGCTCGCCGTTCTCGGTGACGTCCGACCTGATGCGGGAGTCGGTGATCCTTGCCGAGGAGACCGGCGTTCTGTTGCACACGCACCTCGCCGAGACCGAGGACGAAGAGGCCTTCTGTCTCCGGCGCTCCGGGATGCGCCCGGTCGACCTGATGGAGGATCTCGGGTGGCTCCGCGACGATGTCTGGTACGCCCACCTCGTCATCCTCAACCAGTCCGACATCGCGAAGCTGGCGGCGGCGAGGGTCGGGATGGCCCACTGCCCGAGCTCGAACATGACGCTGGGATCGGGGGCCGCCCCGGTGACCGAGATGAAGGACACCGGGATCAGGATCGGGCTGGCGGTCGACGGATCGGCGAGCAACGACACGTCGAACATGATCCGAGAGGTGCGTCAGGCGATGCTCCTCCAGCGCGTCAAGTACGGTGCCGACGCGCTCAGCGCGCGCGAGGCCCTGCGAATGGCGACGATCGGCGGGGCGGAGGTCCTTCACCGGGAAGACGAGATCGGATCGATCGAGGTCGGCAAGGCGGCCGATCTGATCGCGTTCGATCTGGGCGATATTGCGTTCGCCGGCGCGCACGCCGATCCGCTGGCGGCGATCGTCCACTGCGCCGCCGACCGGGTCGACTTCGCCTTGGTGGACGGTGAATGGCGGGTCCGGGACGGGCGGCTGGTCGACGAGTCGATCCTCGGCTTGGTCCCGGTTCACCATCGCCTGTCGAAGAAGCTCACCGCGGCGCGATGAAGGTCTCCGTCGAGATCGCGTTCTCGTTCAAGCACGAGCTCGACGAGGACTACCGCACGCTCGAGATCCCCGATAGGGCGACCGTCCGCGATGCGATGGCCGAGCTCGGCCGGCGCTACCCGGCGATCGAGGGACGGCTGTTCGACGAGGACGGACGGATCCGAAGGAACATCAACGCGCTGGTCAACGGCGGGAACGTCCAGTTCCGGCAGCGGTTCGACACCGTCCTGGCGGACGGGGATCGTTTGACGATTCTCCCTCCGGTCGGTGGCGGATAGCGCGCGAAAGCGTCGCCCTAAAAGGCTCGGCTGGAGAGTTCCGAGGTTTCCCTCGACCCTCCCCAGCCGCTGTGGTGGCTATCCGCAAGGAGGTTTAGCGGAAGAGCGGCATTTCTGCTGCCGATTCCAAGCCTGCCGTCGAGATGTGTGTTCTTTGTGAAGACGCAATGTGCATCCGGTGAGGGCTCAGAATCCGCTAGAAGTCAGTAGGTGGCCTTGGATGGTCCCGCGCAACGTCGGTTCAGGCCTCGTCGTCGGGTGCCCGAGGCGACGAGAGCGCCTCGTGCATCTTCTGCGTCTTCTGGCGAAGACGTTGCTCGAACCGGTTCGAGTCGATGATGAACCGCTCGTGCGTCGCGCGGCCGACGAGTTCGATCTCATCGTGCGCCTCGACCTCGAACCGGAGCCTCCGCCGGTCGATCTCCACCAGCGTCGCCGTCACAGTCACGCGCATCCCGAGCGGCGTCGCCGCGACGTGATCGAGTCGGATGGAGGTCCCGACGGTCTTCTGGCCGGGCGGGAGGTGGGGATCGATCATCGTTCGGGCGCACTCCTCGCAGAAGCCGACGAGGGCCGGCGTGGCGAGAGCGTCGACCAGCCCGCTGCCGAACGCGCTCGCGAGCTGTTCTCGGTTCACGGTCCAGGCCGTCTCGTTCGTCGTGCCGATCTCGATCATCTGCGCTCCTGACCGCTACAGCCGGTATTGGTCTGGTCGTCGGTCGGCCAGCTTGTCGTTGTGCTCCGTGATCCGTTTGTCCCGAGCGCGCCCGACGTCGATCTCGACCACGGCCGCCTCGACCGCATCGGGGGAGAGGCGGACGCAGATCTCACCGTCCGGCGCGACAACCTGGCTTTGCCCGGTGTAGACAAGCGTCTCCGAGGTTCTTGATTCCTCGCCGACCCGGTTCGCCGTCGCGGTGAACACGCCGTTCTCGAGCGCGCGGACGCGCATCGTCCGCTGCGCCAGGTCGGGCATCACCAGGTTCGCCGGGTGCGCGATCACGTCGGCGCCTTGCAGGGCCAACGTACGCGCCGATTCGGGGAACAGGTGGTCGAAGCAGACCATCAGCCCGATCCGGGCGATCCCGGCGTCGACTACCGGAAACGACCGATCCCCCGGGGAGAAGTGCTGTTTCTCTTCGTAGAACAGATGGACCTTTCGGTAACAGGCGAGAAGCCCCTCCGGCCCGACCAGAACCGCTGAGTTGTACAGCCGCTCGCCGTCGCGCTCCGGGAGCCCGGCGACGATGTGGCATCCATGCTCAGCAGCGTGTTTCACTAACGCTTGCGTTGTGGGGCCGTCCGGCACCGGCTCCGCCAG
>Ga0180438_10006171_pt1 | contig 16316 bp, 15 predicted proteins | sample SS_ome_12_FD_132455 | JGI IMG/M metagenome (GOLD analysis project Ga0180438, IMG submission 132455) | Hypersaline lake sediment archaeal communities from the Salton Sea, California, USA - SS_3_D_2 metaG | ecosystem: Environmental > Aquatic > Non-marine Saline and Alkaline > Hypersaline >...
GCGAGTAGAGCAGGCCCGTCTCCACCTGCGGCGCCATCTGCTTCACCCTGCGCAGGGCAAAGGGATTGAACGATGACAGGATAGTACGCCCCTCAAGCTGAAACTCGCGGATGAGCTGAATCACGGCATGCTCCAGACCGTCAGAGCGTATACTGACGCCCTTGAGCTCGATGTTGAGCAGCATATCCTGTCCCGCCCAGGCCATCACCTCACGAAGCAGGGGGATACGTTCGCCAGCAAACTCAGACCCGAACCAGGCGCCCGCATCCAGGCGTTTGATGTCGTCCAAGCCAAGGTCGCTCACCATTCCGCGGCCGTCAGTGGTGCGATCCACGCTGTCGTCATGGATGACCACCACCTCGCCCCCAGCACACAGCGTCACATCCAATTCCACCCCATCGGCGCCCATGTCGCGCGCCGCCTGGAACGCCGCCAGGGTGTTCTCCGGAGCCGCTCGAGAGGCGCCGCGGTGCGCAAACTTCAGTGGACGAGTTGTGTAGGGAAAGCCTGACTCGGACAACCCCAACTACTCCGGGATCAGTCGCTGGGTCCACTCCGCCGGATCGACCAGGGTGCCGCCGACGCGCACCTCCCAATGGAGATGGGCGCCCGTTGACAGGCCGGTGTTTCCGAGGCGGCCTATCGTCTCTCCCTGGGCTACCTCCTGGCCCTCGGCGACGAGAACCTCTGACAAGTGATAGTATCCGGACAGGACGCCCCAGCCATGGTCCACGACGACGGCATTCCCGCGCACGGCAAGGGGGCCAGCCAGCGCCACGCGGCCGCTGTTCGACGCCACAACCGGCGCGCCAACGTCGCCGGATAGGTCGATGCCGCCGTGATAGCTGGTGCTGCCATCGTTGTAGGTCCTGCCGATGCCAAAGGGCGAGGTCACCTCACCCACGTGCGGCCAGATGAAGGCGCCCTGCCAGTACTGCTGCGGGAGCGTGACCTCAAAGACCTGCCGCAAGCGCTCTGCTTCAGCCGCCACCACATCCGGCTCCAGCAGGCCCAAACGGTCGGCAGGGATGTAGATCTGCTCGCTGCCATAGTCCGCCGCCACGACGTTGGCGCTGACGGTCGTGGACACAGTGCTGCCCAGGCGGTCGGAGATAGAAAGGCGCACAGGATGCGCGCCGGCCTGAGCGGTGACCGGCACGCCCACCACGGCCCACGAAGAACCCTGATCCGGGGCGAAGGTCAGAAGGCGCTCATCCAGCGTCCCCTCGACCGTGATGGCCCGGTTCGCGGTGACGCGGACCACCAGCGTGTGTCCCTGTCTCACCTGTGGAGGATCGAGCGCCAGGGACAGATGCAGCGGCTCGACCGTTGGCGTGGGAGTGGCGGTGGGTGTCGGCGTCAGTGTGGCGGTGGGCGTTGCAGTCGCGGTGCAGGTTGCGGTCGGCGTCAGGGTGGCCGTGGGTGTGGGCTGCGGCAACAGAACGTCTCTTACCTGACATCCCGCCGTTGCCAGAACTGCGACGAGGGCCACGAGCAAGAGTGCCAACCACGGAAAAAGTCTGCGACTATTCATCGGAGACAGCCTGACTCGAGTGAGCATAATGGTAGCAGCGGATTCTACTCCAAAAAGAGCGGGGGCACCAATCCTCGCCCAAGCAGCGGTCACGATACGTCCGAAGCTGAACGGGGTGAGCACGGGCGCAAGACTGCAACAGGCCCGAAGACCGGTGAAACCCGCAGTGGGCGGGGCGGGGATTGTGGGATGCTGTGGCTGAAATGGCCAGCCAGGGGCCCATTATGCCCGCTGTTGAGCAGCCCGCGCTACACCCCTTCAGCGCTGGCCGCAGCTGATCCATCGGTCAGGCCGACGGCAATATGCCGCCTATGCAGCCAGGCTAGTCGCCCTTTTGCCTCAGCGCAGGGAACAGGATAACCTCGCGGATTGAGAAGTTGTCGGTAAAGAGCATCGCCATGCGGTCAATGCCAAACCCCAGGCCTCCGGTTGGCGGCATGCCATACTCCAGCGCACGGATCCAGTCCTCATCCATGGGGTGCGCCTCGTCATCGCCTTCGGCCTGCTGCCGGTGCTGCATCTCAAAGCGCTCCCGCTGGTCAAGCGGGTCGTTGAGCTCGCTGAAGGCGTTGCCGCACTCTAGCCCGCCGATGAAGAACTCAAAGCGCTCGACCCAGCGGGAGCTGCCAGGCTTTTTCTTCGCCAGCGGTGAAACCTCTACCGGATAGTCCAGTACAAAGGTGGGCTGTATCAGTTCGGGCTCTACGCATTCGGAGAGCAGCTCGTCGACCTGCGTGCCCCAGGTGGGCTTGAGGTCCGCCTCCACGCCGAGTTCCTGCATCCTTCGATGCAGCGCTTGCACGTCGCGGTCCGCGGAGATGTCGATGCCTGATCCTTCCAGGATCGCGTCCCGCATGGTCACACGTCTCCACGGTGGCGTCAGGTCAATCTCATGGCCTTGGTATGAGAGGGTGGGCCTGGCCAGAACCTGCTGCGCCACGGTGTGCCAGAGTTCCTCGACCAGACGCATGATGTCGCTGTAGTCAGCATAGGCCTGGTACACTTCGATCTGTGTAAACTCAGGGTTGTGCTTGGTGGAGACACCCTCATTCCGAAAGTCCCGCCCAATCTCATAGACCCGGTCAAGGCCGCCGATGATCAGCCTCTTCAGATACAGCTCATCCGAGATGCGCAGATAGAGGTCGGTGTCCAAGACGTTGTGGTGTGTGACAAAGGGACGCGCCGCCGCACCGCCATAGATTGGCTGCAGCACTGGGGTCTCCACTTCCAAGAAACCGCGCTCATCGAGAAAGCGGCGGATCGCAGATACCATCCGCGTGCGCGTGACGAAGGTGTTGCGCACGTCCTCGTTCACGAGCAGATCCAGATAGCGCTGCCGGTAGCGCGCCTCGACGTCCGTCAGGCCGTGCCACTTCTCGGGCAAGGGTCGCAGCGCCTTGGACAGCATCTCCAGGGAACGGACCCGCAGCGTGATCTCACCAGTGCGTGTACGGAAGAGCGTGCCCTCCACCCCCACCAAGTCGCCCAGGTCAAACCGCCTGCGAAACAGGTCATAGACCTGCTCGCCGACCTCATCCTGTCGCAGGTAGAGCTGCAGGCGCCCGCTACCGTCCTGGATGTGAGCAAAGCTGGCCTTGCCCATCACACGGACAGCCATCAGCCGGCCAGCAGTGCGCACCACCTGCTCGTCGTTGTCCTCGTCATCCAGAAAAGCCTGCTGGGCCTGAGAAGTGGTGTGCGTTACCAAAAAGCGCGCCGGATAGGGGTCGATCCCCTGCTCGCGGAGCGCTTCTAGCTTCTCCAGTCTCTGTTCCTGCTGATCGGTGCTGTCAGCCACTGCGCAACTCCCGTCCTAGGTGACGCCCAGAATCTCAAACTCCCGCGGTCCGTCTGGTGTGTTCACCACCACGTGATCACCAGTAGCATGTCCCATTAGCGAACGCCCAAGCGGCGACTCGTTCGAGATGCGGCCGTTCAGCGGATCGGACTCGGTAGGCCCTACCAGGCTAAAGACTTCAGGCTCGCCCCCTGCTTCCAGCACGGTAACTGTGCTGCCGAGGCAGACCTTGTCAGCGAATTCTGTGGCCTCAATGATCACTACCCTGGCCAGCAGGCCCTCCAGTGTGCGTATGCGGCCCTCCACCAAAGCCTGCTGGTACTTGGCCTCATCGTAGGCGGCGTTCTCGGTGATGTCGCCGCCATCCTTGGCATCCTGAATCTGCATGGAGACCTCGGCGCGACGCACGGTCACAAGGTGATCCAATTCCTCTTCTAGCTTCCGCTTGCCATCCGCGGTAAGATACGTGGGTTTTTCGGCCATCGAACTCCTCGTTACTGTTGCTGCTTTCCCACCAAGCAAAAAAGCGCCCGAGGCGCTAGCTGGTGACGGTTCGATTATAGTCAGGCTACCGCCCCGTGTCAAACTCACTGTTACGGTACCCGTTGCCCGCCCTCTGCCTCTGTGCTATAATCGGGCGTAGGAAGACAGCCCACGCACCGTGCTGTTCTGTCCACGAGCTGATCGGCGAAGGAGTATGCCATGTATTGCACAAACTGCGGCGCATGGAACCCCGAAGAAAGCAAGTTCTGTGGCAAATGCGGTCAGAAGCTGGAGACGACGGAACAGAGAGGCCCAAGAGTCCCATTGGGGCTTTGGGTAGGGCTGGCCGCACTGCTGTTCGTGGCCGTTGTCGCCGTGGTCGGCGCATTCCTAGCCCGCGACCGACTGGTGCGAGCCTGGGATAGCTTCTTTGCAAGGCCTACCACAGTCGCAGTGCTCCCCACTGCCACCGTGACAGAGGTGCCGGTCGCACCAACAGCTACCAACACATCTGAGCCGACTGCTACGTCAACGCCAACTGTGGCCACCACGCCTTCGCCCTCGCCCACAGCCACCGCTGCGGCGACGTCCACTCCGACGGGGCGCAGGTTCAAGCTCGTCTACCTCGACTGTGTCCCCCATGGCCTCTCGCTCGGCTCGGTCAAGGGTCAGGTCTTTGACAAGGCCGGCAACGTCATTCCGGGTGCAAAGGTCAGGATCACCATCAACGGCTACGAATGGGAATCCGACGCCAACCCGGCCACCACCAACGGCGCTGGCTGGTACGAATGGATCCTCGAGGTTGGACAGGACGTCCAGTTCGTTGAGCTCGTTGTCGATGGGCGCTCAGTGGCATTCACCCCAGAGGCTTTCGAGGTTGAGGCACGGGCGAGTTGCTTCCAGCGCATCGACTTTGTCGAGCAGTAGGGCAAGGAGAGCTTGGGCCGCCGTCGCTGGCGGTTCTTCGGCCCAGGTGGCATGGAAGCAGCCAGCCATACAGCCAGGCGCCAGCGCCCAGGAGGAACACCCATGGACCAGGACAGAAGAGCCTACACCATTGCCATTGCCGCGGCAGTGCTCGCCATTGTGCTCAGCCTCTGTGTCGGGGCCTTTGCCGGCGGGGCTGCAGGCTACCTGGCAGCACGCACTGCTGGTAGGCAGATGAGACAAGAGCTCCTCGATGTGTTGCGGGACTGGCAAAGCCGGCAGGTTCAGCCCCAGCCATTCGATCCAGATCGTTCTCCCGGCCTGCCGTTGTCGGGCGGGGCCATTGTAACCCAGGTCGTCGAGGGCGGCCCGGCCGATCGCGCCGGCATCCGTGAGGGTGACGTAATCCTGGCCGTCGATGACGTGCGCATTGACCAACGAAACAGCCTGCGCGAAGTGATCAGCCGCCGCGCCCCGGGTGAAAGAGTGGTGGTTGTTCTGTGGAGGCAGGGACGCGACCGGCAGGTAACCCTTCGTCTGGGAGAGCACCCCGAGCAGGAGGGCGTACCTTACGTAGGCGTGTTCTACGAGATGCTCCCCACCCTGCCGGAGCCTTTCGGCGAGGACTGAACGCGCCTGAGCCTTCCAGGCAAGAGGTGCCGTGGCTCGCATACTATGGGTCAAGGAGCAATACCTGCAGCAGATCGTCGCTGGAGACAAGACTATCGAGGTCCGCGTTGCCTACCCCAACATCACTCGACTTCGGGCAGGAGACGTCCTCCGGCTGAACGACCGCCATGTGGCGACCATCCGCAGAGCAGCGCGCTATCCCAGCTTCGACGCGCTCCTTCAATCGGAGGATGTGGCTAGCATCGCTCCGCGCCTCAATAGGCAGCAGCTGCTGGATGCGCTGCGCGCCATCTATCCCGCGGAGAAAGAGGCCCTGGGGGTTGTCGCGCTGGAGCTGAAGCTGGTCGAGCAGGACCAAACAGCGGCCTAGGTCCCCTACACCCGCTCAGGGCAGCGCGCAGCAGCTCGCCGGGTTCAGCAGGTCTGCCAGCGCCAACCACACCTCACTGCCGCCCTGCAAGATCCACATGGCGCCCTCCTGCGGGTCAAACAGCACCATTTGCGCCACTGGTGGCTCTGTCTCAGGCGTTCCCAGTGCGTCAGCACTGGTTTCCGATAGCACACCTGGGTCGTCCTTGAGAATCTGCAGCGCCTTTCCTGTGCCAATCCAACCGGCATTCCAGGTGAGCAACTCGTTGAGTCTGCTGAGCCGCGCCACGCTTTCCGCACGCTCGGCTGCCGAAAGCAACCCGTCTTGAGCCACGGCCAGGCCATTGTCCAGGAAATGGTTGGTCCGCGCCAGGACTTGCGCTGAGCCAGCCAATTCAAACACCGCGTGTCGATGCGCCGACAACTCCACAGCCGCAGCCTCGGGCACCCGAGCGTCACCGATCAGCACATTGCCTCCGCACAGACGCCCAGAGGACAACAGCAGTTGCAGCCCTTGGTCCATGTCCCCTGCGCCCTCCAAAACCTGGCGCAGGACAAAGGGCAGTGGCGGGCCGGCAGCGGCGACATCAACGGAGGGCGAACTGGAGAGCGAAGTGATGATGCGCTCCTCGCTGATGCCCGCCCACACGCCCACCGTCCCCACCAAGCCTGCGGAGACAGAGGCATTGCCGCGGGCCGGCCGGCGCACCGTAACCAGCAGGTTGTCATTGAGCAGATCATCCCCTGACCGTTCCAACCGGTGCCCCGCCAACAGGCCGCCGTCAACCGTCACCTCCCCCCACACGGCATAGCTGGCACAGGACAGGCCTTGTTCGGCCCGCGTGGGATAGACGATCGACTGCTCCAGCTCAGCGTCACGCCCGGCCGCCAAGAGCACGGCGGGTGACAGTTCAAGCAGCGGAAGCCGCCGCGCCAGCGCCAGGACATCGGGGATGATGTTGAGCAGCAATACGTCCTGGTAGGCCAACCCTGCGCCGTCTGCGATGCCGCGCATCTCCCAGCGCAGTTCTGCCGGCACCGAGGCATCGATCACACGGGCATAGGCCGCCAACAATGGCTGGGAGACACCGAGGTCGTGGACGAGATGCTGGTACAGGTACGCTTCGACCAGCCCGCGAATGGCATCAGCCAGCAGGCTGCCCTGCTGCAGCCCCATCTCATACGATCCGCCATGCAGGCACAGCAGGCGAATACCGCCAACCTCGCGATAACAGCCACCTGGGTTCGCGCCCACCGTCCCAGTGTGTTGGGGAGGAGCGGTGGACAGTGCAAGTGCCACAACGACGACAAGCCCATAGCGGCTGATGGCACCCAGTGCGTTCTCGGGCCAGCGCACGCTACTTCTTCCCCTTCTTTTCGCGACCCCGGAAGCGAAGGATTAACGGCGTGCCCTCGAATCCCCAGCGCTCACGGATGCGGTTCTCTAGGTACCGTTGGTATGAAAAGTGCGCCAAGCGGCTGTCATTGACAATGAACACGAGCGTCGGCGGATTCACCGCTGGCTGGGTAGCGTAGTAGAAGGTCAGCCGCTTGCCCCTCTTGGATGGCGGGTGGTGGCGTGCAATAGATTCTTGCACAATGTCATTGAGCTCGCCAGTGGGGATGCGCTGCAATCGTTGCTGGTGTACCCGGATGGCGGTCTGCAGCACGCGGTCCACGCGTTGTCGCTTCAAGGCCGAGATGAACTCGACCGGTGCATAGGGGATGAACTTGAGCTCACGCTGCACGTAGGCGCGGTAGGCGTCCATCGTGCCGCTCTCCTTGGTCACCAAATCCCACTTGTTGACCACAACCACGACACTCTTGGCCGAATCGAGGATATACCCGGCAATGTGCGCATCCTGAGCGGTGATGCCCTGGCTGGCGTCGACCACCAGCAGCGCCACATCGGCGCGATCCAAAGCTTTCAGGGCGCGCAGCACACTGTACTTTTCCACGCCCGGAGCAACTTTGCCACGCTTGCGAATGCCCGCCGTGTCGATCAGCACCACGGTCTGTCCGTGCCAGCGCAAGGTGGTGTCAATGGCATCGCGCGTGGTGCCAGCAACCTCGCTGACAATGGCCCGCTCTTCGCGCAGCAGGGCATTGAGCAGGCTGGACTTGCCCACATTGGTCCTGCCCACAATGGCGATCTTGAGCGCCGCCTCCTCTAGCTCCTGCTCTACCTGTGGGAATGACGACACCACTGCATCCAGCAGATCGGCCACACCACTGCCGTGCAAGGCTGAAATGGCATGGACCTCTCCCAGGCCGAGCGCGTAGAACTCGCTCGCCTCAAGGCGGCGACCGCCTGTCTCGGCCTTGTTGGCGGCCAGGACAATCGGCCTCTGCGTGCGACGCAGAATGTCGACGATCTCCTCGTCCATCGCTGTCATGCCGGTCAACACGTCGGTCACAAAGATGATGGCGTCCGCGTCGCTGGCTGCCTGCTGCGCCTGTGCCCGCACCTGATTGAGGAGGCTGTCATCGGAGCCCAGGACAAGACCGCCAGTGTCGACCAGCGTAAATGGCCGGCCCTGCCACTCGGCCTCAGCATAGATGCGATCGCGGGTGGTGCCAGGCAGGTCTTCTACGATGGCTTGACGGCGACCGACGATGCGGTTGAAAAGCGTGGACTTGCCCACGTTCTGGCGACCCACAATCGCCACCAGCGGTTTTGCCATGTTTGAACCTCAAGATCCCTGATTATCGTGCCGCTCAGCGCATCTAGAACAGATAGAGGATGCCGATGGCGGTCACCCCCCACAGGAGCACAACCAGCAGGAGCGGCCTGTCCTGGAGAATCAGGTCTTCCGGTGCTCCGCCTTGGCCTTTGACCTGCACAAGATACATGTAGCGGAACAAGCCGTACAGTACAAAGGGGATTGTGAGCATCATGGCATGGTTCTTGGGGAGATTGGGGGCAGAGAAGGTGTACAGAGAGTAAGCCATTGCTGTCGACGCCGTGACCATACGAATCATGTCGTCGAGCAGCGGAAGGTTGTACTCGTCGAAGATGCTGCGGTGCGCATTGGCATTCGCGTGGAGCAGCACCAGCTCGTGCCGGCGCTTGCTGATGGCGATGAACAGCGCGCCGAATACCATGCACAGATAGAGCCAGGGTGAGAAGCGCTCGGCCTCAACCACGACCACACCCGCTGCCACACGCAGCACGAAACCTGCAGCCACGGTGAGCACGTCCACAATGACCATGTTCTTCAGCCAGAACGAGTACAGGATCATGAGAACCAGATACGCGCCGCCGAACACGGCGAACAGCGGGTCCAGCAGGTACGCGCCCAGCATTGATCCTACCACAAGCACCCCTGCGGCCACGACCGCCACACGGGGTGACAGCTGCCCGGAGGCGAGAGGGCGGTTGCGCTTGGCCGGATGCTGGCGATCCTTCTCAATGTCCGCCAGATCATTGATCAGGTACACAGCGCCGCTGATGGCGCAAAAGAGGAGCAAAGCCAAGGAGCCTTTCACAAGATAGTAGGGCACAAATAGCTTGGCATCAAAAACCAGCGCGGCCAGGACAAAGGCATTCTTCGTCCACTGCTTGGGCCTCAACGTCTTCAACAACGCAGCCAACATACTAGAAACGACTCCCTCCGCTTTGACAGTATCGCCTATGATAGTGGAATCGCTGGGGCCAGTCAACTTGACTCCTGTCCAAAGCGTCCCTATCCTAGCTATGTGAAGAAAGAGCGGCTGGATGTACTCCTCTACCAGCGCGGCTTGGCCCAAAGCAGGGAACGGGCCCGCCGCTTGATCATGGCCGGGCAGGTCCTGGTCGATGGCGCGGTGGTGGACAAGCCAGGCACGCGCGTTGCTACCGGCGCACAGATCGTCCTCAAGGAACGCCTGCGCTATGCAAGCCGCGGGGGGCTCAAGCTCGAAGCGGCCCTCGACGACCTGGGCGTAGAGGTGGCGGGCATGGTGGCTGCGGACATCGGCGCGTCCACCGGCGGCTTTACCGACTGCCTGCTGCAGCGCGACGCAAAGCGGGTCTATGCCATCGATGTGGGCTACGGTCAACTCGCTTGGCGACTGCGCCAGGACCCGCGGGTGGTTGTGCTGGACCGCGTCAACGCGCGCTACCTGCGCGAATTGCCCGAGCCTGTTGACCTGATCACGGTGGATGTGTCCTTCATCTCCCTCAAGCTGGTGCTGCCTGCCGCCAGAGGACTGCTCAAACCCCACGGCCGCGTTATCGCCCTCATCAAGCCGCAGTTCGAAGCTGGCCGTGAGATGGTTGGGAAAGGCGGCGTGGTCAAGGACCCTGAGGTACACCAGGACGTGCTCCAAGACATGCTGCACTGGGCACTCGACAACGGATTCGATGTGCTTGGCATCACGGCCTCTCCCATCCGCGGCTCAGCAGGCAACATCGAGTTCCTTGCCCTGCTGCAGAAAAGTGAGGCGCCGGCTGAGGCCCCCATCGAGAGCTGGGTGGAGGCCGTCCTCGCCTCCGTGGCCCCCACACAGACATGAACAAACCGATAGCTCCACGCGCAAGCGTCTTCATCTGCCCTTAAGCTTGACAGAGTAGCATAGAGCGCGCGTGGATTGGCAGCAATCTACATATCAGCTATAATGGGCCCAGCACCGCCCCAGGAGGCACTGGCGTCTTGATTCCCTTTGGAGACCTGAAACTCCAATATCGAGCTATCAACGTCGAACTGGACCGGGCCATCCAATCCGTCTTGGAAGAGGGCTGGTTCATTCTGGGCAAGAACGTGTCGGCGTTCGAGCAAGAGTTCGCTGACTACTGCGAAACAGCGTTCGCCGTCGGAGTAGCCAACGGCACCGACGCCCTGCAGTTGGCACTGATGGCCTGCGACGTGGGTCCAGAGGACGAGGTGATCACCACGCCGCTCAGCGCAACCTTCACCGCCTTGGCCATCTCGGCAACGGGGGCCATCCCCAGGTTCGTCGACATCGACCCAGAAACCTACAATCTTGACCCTCAGAAGCTGGAGGACGCCATCGGACCGCGCACCAGGGCTATCATGCCAGTTCATCTGTATGGACAGCCCGCGGATATGGACCCCATCCTGGCCATCGCCCGGCAACATGACCTGTGGGTGATCGAGGATGCCGCACAAGCGCATGGGGCAGCGTACAGGAAGCGCAGGACTGGCACGTTGGGCGACGTAGCCTGCTTCAGCTTCTACCCCAGCAAGAACCTGGGCGCCTTTGGCGATGGCGGCATGGTCGTCACCGCCAACGAGGCCATTGCCGAAAAGGTGCGCATGCTGCGCAACGGCGGCCAGCGCGGGCGCTATGAACACGTGCTGCTGGGATGCAACAGCCGCTTGGACGAGCTGCAGGCTGCCATCCTGCGGGTGAAACTGGGGTATCTGGACCAGTGGAACGCACGGCGGCGCCACCTAGCAGCGCTCTACACTGCGCTGCTGGGGGATAGCGAAGTAGATCCGCCGCTGGAGCTGCCCGACGTCAAACACGTCTATCACCTTTACGTCATCCGCTGTGCCGAGCGCGATGCGCTGCAGGCGTATCTAGCACAGCGGGAAGTGGGAACGGCAGTGCATTACCCTACGCCCATCCACTTGCAGGGCGCCTACCGCTGGCTCGATCTGGGGCCCGGCTCCTTCCCCCACGCGGAGCGGGCTGCCCAGCAGGTTCTCTCGCTGCCCATCTATCCCGAGCTCACCGACACCAAGGTGCGCCAGATCGCAGCGTTTATCCGCGAATGGCGGGGGTAGGCGCAAAGATGGCCAAGAGCATCTCGGTCTTTTTTCCAGCCTACAACGACGGCGGCACCATCGCCAGCATGGTCATCTCTGCCCTGCTGACGCTGCGCGAGCTGACCGATGACTTTGAGGTCATTGTGGTAAACGATGGCAGTCAGGACTATACGCCGCAGGTGCTGGACGAGCTGGCCCGCGTGTACGATCAGGTGCGTATCATCCACCACCAACAGAACCGCGGCTATGGCGGCGCGCTGCGCACCGGCTTTGCTAGCGCAACGAAGGAGCTTGTCTTCTACACCGATGGCGATGCCCAGTATGACGCCAGGGAGCTCAAGGCGCTCTACCCGGCCCTCGGCGAGGGCGTGGACGTGGTAAACGGCTACAAGATCAGCCGCTCCGACCCCTGGTATCGCATGGTCATCGGCAGGATCTACCACTGGACGGTGAAGCTGGCCTTTGGGCTGAAGCTGAGCGATGTGGATTGCGACTTTCGCCTGATGCGCCGTGCCATCTTCGACCGCGTGCAGCTGCATTCCGACAGCGGCGTGATCTGCGTTGAGATGATGAAAAAGATCCAGGACGCCGGCTTTGTGATCGCCGAAGCTCCGGTGCACCACTTTCACCGCGCCTACGGTCGCTCTCAGTTCTTCAACTTCCGGCGCATCTTCCGGGTTGGGCGCGACTTGATGAAGCTGTGGCTGGAGCTGGTGCTGCGACCCAAACTTGGCTGGGCACAGGCTGCGGCGGACAGCGAAGCAAAGGGCGGGCTGTCGTGAGCATGTCCAACTGGTCCCACAGGCAGAAGACGCGAGCGGTCATCACCGCAGCGGTGATCTTGCTGGCGCTGATCGTCCTGTACCTGTCGCGCACGGCGCTGCTGCCCTTTGTCCTGGGCAGTTTCCTGGTATACCTCATGCTGCCGATCATCGATTGGCTCGATGCCCGGCTGCAGATGCTGTGCCACTCCTGGCGAGTGACCCGCACGCTGGCCGTCTTCATCCTTTACCTGTTGTTGCTGGCCGGCCTGATGGGCCTGCTGGCCTTTGTCATCCCCCCGATCGCCACGCAGATCAGCCGTCTGATCCAAGGACTGCCCCAGCTTGTGGAACAGGCATACCGCGCCGTGCCCGACGTGGTACAGGTCTGGTTGGATCGATACAACCAGCTGGTGCCCCAGGACATTCGCTTGGCCATCGAAAGGAGCTTCCAGGACCGACTGCAGGCACTGTTTGAGGCGTTGCAGAGCGGCGTGTTCAAGAGCTTTAGCGTGCTGTTCAGCACGGTCAGCTTTGTGCTTGGCTTTGTGATCGTGCCGCTGTGGATGTTCTACCTGTTGCGAGACCAGCCTGAGATCGAAGTGGCGGCGTTCAAACTTGTCCCCGCAGCCTACCAAGACGACGCGCGCGCCGTGCGTGTGCTGGTCGACGACGTGCTGGGCAGCTACTTGCGCGGTCAGGTCATTCTGTCCTTCACCGTGGCACTGATGTCATATGTGGCCTTTGAGATGATCGGTCTCGACTTTGCACTGCTGCTGGGAACGCTGGTGGGGTTGTTCGAGGTCATCCCCATTCTGGGGCCCGTGCTGGGCGCCATCCCCGCCCTCATTGTGGCCTCTGCCACTGCAGCTGACAAGTTCCTTCTGGTGTTGCTGATCGCCGCTGTGGTACAACTGCTGGAGAACAACCTGCTGCTGCCCCTGGTCACCGGCGGTACCGTCAAGTTGCACCCCGCACTGGTCATGGTAGCGCTGGTTGTGGGCGGAACCATTGGCGGCCTTGTGGGCGTGATCATGAGCGTACCGCTAACAGCGATCGTACGGGACATTGCCTACTACCTGTACCTGCGGCTGACAGACGAACCGCTGCCCGCCGAAGAGGCCCTTGCCCAGGTGCGCAAGCGGTTCTAGACTCCCTTGCCTCGGGCGCCGGCCGCACCTGAAAGAGCCCCTTTTGGCCTGTGCCAGGCCCCTACCTTTCGTCTTTCGGCGAATCCGAGTATACTGCCCACCATGAGCAACGCCTGCACCACTGACCACGATACCCCGCCGCAGTCGCATATCCGCAACTTTTGCATTATCGCCCACATCGACCACGGCAAGAGCACCCTGAGCGACCGCCTGCTGGAGCGCACCGGGACACTGGGGCCGCGCGAGATGGCCGACCAGGTGCTGGACCGTATGGACCTGGAACGCGAAAAGGGCATCACCATCAAGGCCAAAGCAGTCCGCATGCTCTACGAGGCACAGGATGGCGAGACCTATGAACTGAACCTCATCGACACGCCAGGCCACGTTGACTTTACCTACGAGGTTTCGCGGTCGCTGGCGGCGTGCGAAGGCGCCATCCTGGTGGTGGATGCATCGCAGGGTATCGAAGCGCAGACCTTGGCCAACCTGTACCTGGCGCTGGACTATAACCTGACCATCATCCCCGTGGTCAACAAGATCGACCTGGTATCCGCCCGCACCGACCAGGTCGCTCAAGAGATCAACGGTCTCTTTGGCATTCCTGACGAGCAGATACTGCACATCTCTGCCAAGCGCGACATCGGCATCGAAGCGGTCCTGGAAGCCATCGTGCAGCGCATACTGCCGCCTGGCGGCGCTCCAGACTGGCCGAGCCGGGCGCTGATCTTCGACTCGCATTATGACCCCTACAAGGGCGTCGTCGCCTACGTTCGCGTGGTGGACGGCAGGCTGAGCCAAGGACAACCGCTGTTGCTGATGTCGAGCGGCACCAAGGTCGAAGCCCTGGAGGTAGGCGTCTTTCGCCCCCAGATGGCGCCCACCGGCCTGCTCTGCACCGGCGAAGTGGGCTATGTGGCCACGGGGCTGAAGAGCATCCGCGACTGCTCCGTGGGCGAGACTATCACCGTGGCAGAGCGCCCGGCCGACGAGCCGCTGCCTGGCTACCGGCCGGCCAAGCCCATGGTATTTGCGGGCTTTTACCCGGTGCTGAACGAGGACTATACCCTGTTGCGCGACGCGCTGGAGAAGCTGCGCCTGAACGATGCGGCACTGTCCTACGAGCCAGAGACCTCTCAGGCTCTCGGTTTCGGCTTCCGCTGCGGGTTTCTCGGCCTGCTGCACATGGAGATCGTGCAGGAGCGCCTGGAGAGGGAGTACGATCTGGAGATCATCGCCACGGCGCCTAGCGTAGGCTATCAGGTGCTGACGCGCGAGGGCACGATCATCGAGGTGCGCAATCCAGCGCAGCTGCCCACGGCAGACCAGATTGAAGAAATCCGCGAGCCCTGGCTGCGCATCAGCATCTTTACACCGGCAGAGTACATTGGACCGATCATGGAGTTGGTCACCGCGCGCCGCGGCGAACTGCAGAAGATGGAGTACCTGGACGAGCACCGTGTCATGCTAAACTATGTGCTGCCCTTGTCAGAGATGATGGTCGACTTTTATGACCTGCTGAAGGCGCGCTCGCGGGGCTATGCGTCACTGGACTATGAAGTGCACGGTTACCGCCCCGGCGACCTGGTCAAACTGGACGTGTTGGTCAACCGCCAGGCCGTCGATGCCCTGTCGGTCATCGTGCACCAGGACCGTTCCTATGCCAAGGGCCAGGCTCTGGTCAGCAAGCTCAAGGCCGCCATCCCACGCCAGCTGTTCGAGGTGGCCATACAGGCAGCCGTCGGGTCTCGGGTGATCTCGCGCGCCAACGTCAAGGCACTGCGCAAGGATGTCCTGGCCAAGTGCTACGGCGGCGATGTCACACGCAAGAAAAAGCTGCTGGAGCGGCAGAAGGAAGGCAAGAAGCGCATGAAGCGCGTGGGCAATGTGGAGATCCCGCAGGAAGCATTCATGAGCGTGCTCAAGCTAGGCGAGTAGGGTCCGCACCACAGACCAGCAGGGGCCACAGTCGGAATACCTCGGCACGCCAAGCGACGGACGAATCGTGGAAAACGAACATCACAACTCACTTATCGCCGAATACCTATACGGCCGGCCCCTGTATCCCGTAGCTCCCCTGTCATGGCTGCTGCCCTGGTGGTCCTTCCTGTGCGGGGTGCTGGCATCAGCAGCATGGCAGGTTTCGATCCACCAACTCCTGCGCCTGCTTCTGGGCGGCCTTGTGACCGGCCCGCTGCTTGGCACGGCCTGGGCGGCTGCCACGCGCAACGGCTGGCGGGACGATCCGCCCGGCGATTCCCCTGCGCACGACAGCAGCGCTAGCCCGTTGAGCTTGCCCTACACCCTGCCAGGCTCGACCAGCGCTGCGCTCAGCGGGCGGCTGTCAGCGCTTGGAGACTGGTGGCAGCGCGTCGAACCGCGTCTGGGCAGGCCGCTGGCACAGCTCGTTGTGAGCACCGTCTTTGCCCTGGCCATCGCCGCGCAGCTGGGGCCGCAGAGCCTGGTCGTGACCCTCGCCAGCTTAGCCATCGCCTACACCAGTGGGCTGCTGCGCCCACGATGGACCCGCCATCCCCTGATACTGCCTGTCCTTCCAGTTTTGGGCGCCTGGCTGCTGGGCCACAGTGCTTGTGCCGCAGTCACGCCGCTCTCGTTGCTGGCGGCGCTGGGCCTGAGCTTGTCAGCGGGCTACCTATGCGAGCTCGATCGTAGCGGCGGAACAGCGAGCCGCAACACCATCTGGCTGGCTGTGCCATGGGCACTGGTTCTGACCAGCGTGATCATGGGTATGCAGCCCCTGGCAGCGGCCCTGGTGGCGCTGCTGGGATCGCTGCCCCTGCTCCTCGCCCCGATGCTGGACCGTGACACCGGGCGCGAGCGCTACTTCCTCACCGTGCAGCTCCCCATGGCGCTCAGCATGATCATTGCGGCCTCGGCGCTCGGCTACACGCCGTGATGTGGGCTGTCCTACTCTTGGTGTTGGGGGCCGCA
>Ga0180438_10006174_pt1 | contig 16314 bp, 13 predicted proteins | sample SS_ome_12_FD_132455 | JGI IMG/M metagenome (GOLD analysis project Ga0180438, IMG submission 132455) | Hypersaline lake sediment archaeal communities from the Salton Sea, California, USA - SS_3_D_2 metaG | ecosystem: Environmental > Aquatic > Non-marine Saline and Alkaline > Hypersaline >...
GCCGACGTCCGCGGCGAGGAAGATCCGCGAGCTGATGTACAACGCGTTCACCTGCGAGGACCATATCCTGCACTTCGTCTTCCTCGGCGGCCCCGACTTCGTTGTCGGGCCCCAAGCGCCCGCCGCCGAGAGAAACGTCCTCGGGGTGATCGGCAAGGTCGGCCTCGAGACCGGGGGCAAGGTCATCGAGTGCCGGAAGAGGCTCCGCAATATAATGCGGATGATCGGCGGTAAGCCGGTGTCCCCCACCTGCGGCCTGCCCGGCGGCGTATCCAAGGGGCTCAACGAGGACGAGCGAAAGGTTGCGATCGAGGCCGGAGAGTATGCCGTGGAGTTCTGCAAGGTGCTCCTCGGGCTGTTCGACGATGTCGTGCTCAAGAACAAGGAATACGTCGACCTGATAACGGGCGATGTCTTCAACCATAGAACGTACTACATGGGGATGGTGGACGAGAACAACAAGGTAAATTTCTACGATGGGCCCATCCGGGTGGTAGACCCCAACGGCAAGGAGTTCGCCAAGTTCAATCACCCAGACTACTTGAATGTTATCCGCGAGCGCGCCGAGCCGTGGACCTACATGCGGTTCTGCTACCTCAAGGATATCGGCTGGAAGGGCTTTGTGGACGGGGAAGACAGCGGTGTATACCGCGTGGCGCCGCTGGCGCGCCTGAACGTTTCCGACGGCATGGCCACACCGCTGGCCCAGGAGGCCCACGATAAGATGTACGAAGTGATGGGGAGCAAGCCGGTGCACGCCACGCTGGCGTTCCACTGGGCACGTCTAGTCGAGGCACTGTACGCGGCGGAGCGGGTGCTGGAACTGGCCAACGACCCGGAGATCACCTCGCCCGATATAGTGAACCTGCCCACCGAGAAGCCGAAAGAGGGCGTGGGGATAGTGGAGGCGCCGCGGGGAACCCTGTTCCACCACTACCAGACCGACGAGAGTGGCATCATCACCAAGGTCAATCTTATCGTTGCCACCCAGAATAATGCAGCAGCCATCAACATGTCGGTGGAGAAGGCCGCCAGGTCGCTGATCAAGAACGGCGATGTGCCCGAGGGCATCTTAAACATGGTCGAGATGGGGTTTCGCGCCTACGACCCGTGCCACGCCTGCGCCACCCACTCGCTTCCCGGCAACATGCCATTGGAACTGAACGTCTATGACAGCGACGGCAATCTGATGCGGACGCTGCGCCGCGGCTAATAGATATGCTAGCGATTACGTGCATCAAGCAGGTACCGGATACCACCCAGGTCAAAACAGACCCGGTCACCGGCACCCTCATCAGGGAGGGCGTGCCGTTTATCCTTAACCCCTTCGACACCCCCGCCCTGGAGGAGAGCCTCAAGCTCAAGGACTCGCTCGGGCTGCGTGTGGTGGCGGTCTCCATGGGACCCCCCAACACCGAGGTCAGCCTGAAAAAGGCTCTGGCTCTGGGGGCGGACGAGGCCGTCCTGCTAAGCGACCGCGCTTTCGGCGGGGCGGACACCCTGGCCACCAGCATGGTGCTGGCAGAGGCCATAAAGAGGCTGGCCGACCAGGAGGAAGTGGCGGTAGTGATATGCGGTAAGCAGAGCATCGATGGGGATACCGCCCAGGTTGGGCCCGGTATCGCATCCCGGTTGGGGTATTCACAGCTAACCCTGGTTGACCAGATTCAAAATGTGGATCTGTCCACCAAGAGAGTAAGGGTCAGGCGCAAGCTGGAGGGCAGACACGAGATAGTGGAGGCGCCGCTGCCGGCCCTGATCACCGTGGTGCGGGAGATCAACCAACCGAGGTATCCCACCGTACCTATGCGGCTGATGGCCGAGGATGCCAAGGTAGAGCTATGGGACAACAAAGTAATGAACCTCCCCAAGGAATGTATCGGGCTGGAGGGCTCCGCCACCCAGGTACGCAAGATCTTCTCACCGGAGAGGGCTAAGGGACAGATACTGGGGGATGGACTCAACGCCCCGGAAGAGGCAGCCAAGCTGCTGGTGGACCAACTAATCGAGAAGGATATCATCTCGCTGGACTAGCGGTAGGATCGAATATGGAGGAGAAGAAAAAGGTCAAAAAGCCCCGCGGCATCGCCCGGCTCATCCCCGGCAAGTGCATCGCCTGTGGCGCCCGCTGCCAGGAGTCCTGCAAGAAGGACGCCATAGAGATGAATGACCAGGGCGAGCCGGTTATCATCGCCGAGAAGTGTATCGGCTGCGGCCGCTGCGTAAAGGTATGCCCCGCAGAGGCACTGGAGATGTACCTCACCCCCGAAGAGCGTAAGCTCCTCGAAGAACTGAGCAAGCAGGAGCCTGACGCGGCCGAGGCCGAGGAAGAAGAGGTGGACGAGGAGCAAGCCAGGATAGCCGCCAAGCTTAAGGAATATAAAGGGGTATGGGTCTACGTAGAGCAGACGGACGGGAAAGCGGCAACAGTATCATGGGAACTCCTCGGCGTGGGTGCCGAGCTGGCGAAAACCCTGGGCGTTGACCTATGTACCGCCGTTATAGGCGATAATGTGGAACACCTGTGCCGGGAATCCTTCGCCCACGGTGCGTCCAAGGCTTACCTGATGGACGACCCGGTGTTTCAGCACTACCGCACCGAATCCTATTACAAGGCCATCTGCCACCTGGTGCATAAATACAAACCGGAGATCATCCTGCTGGGCGCTACCGGCCTGGGTAGGGACCTCGCCGGCGCCGTCGCCACCGACCTCCAGACCGGCCTGACGGCGGACTGCACCGGGCTCAGCATCGACGAGAGGGGATTCCTGCTGCAGACCCGCCCCGCTTTCGGCGGCAATATCATGGCTACCATCATGACCGAGCGCACCCGGCCCCAGATGTCCACGGTGCGGCCCCACGTCATGCCGATGCCGCAGAGGGACGATTCCCGCAGCGGAGAGGTGATACGCGAGCCGGCGATGATCAGGGAAGAGGACATAGCGGTCAAAGTGCTGGAGGTCATCGACGACTGCAGCCAGGGGGCGGATGCCATCGACATTGCGGCGGCAGACATAATCGTCTCCGGCGGTCGAGGTATGCACGCCAAGGAGAACTTCCAGATGCTGCAGGAACTGGCGGACGAGCTGGGCGGGGTGGTAGGCTCTTCACGCGCCGCGGTGGAGGCCGGGTGGATGCCGGTGGAGCGCCAGGTGGGCCAGACCGGCAAGACGGTGCGGCCCAAGATATATATCGCCTGCGGGATCAGCGGCGCCATCCAGCACCTGGTCGGCATGCAGGACTCGGACTTTATCATCGCCATCAACCAGGACAGGGATGCCCCCATATTCGAGGTGGCCACCTACGGCATCGTGGGCGACGTATTCAACGTGGTGCCGGCCATAACCAAACGCATCAAGGAACTGAACGCCAATAAAGTTTGCTGAGGATATAACAACGATGATGAGAAAAGAGGCTTAGCCCGTGTCGCCGCAGGTCGTCGTATTCATCATAGTCTTCGTGGGCGCTATGGTGCTCTTCGCATATAGCTGTTTCCGCCGTTTCCGTTTGATAGCGCTGGGCAGGCCCGAGAAACGCTTCGATGGCATTGGTAAACGCATAAAGAACATGTTGTATTATCCTTTCTCCCAGCGCTGCACTATCTCCAGAAGCTACCGTTTCGGCATAAACCACGCCCTGCTGTTCTGGAGCTTCATGATCCTGCTCATCGCTAATACCGAGTTCCTGCTGCACGGGCTGGCGCCAAATACAATCGCCCTGTCGAAACTGCCATCCGGGGCCTATCACGCTCTGGCGATGATCTTCGATATTGTGTCTGCGATAGTGCTGGTGTCCATCGTTGCCGCTGTCTCACGACGCCTCCTCTTCCCGCCCAAGTTCATCGAGGCACGCAGCCGCGACGCTTTCATAATCCTGGGGCTCGTCGCCACTTTGATGATTGCCTTCTTCTTAAGCCATGGCGCCGATATAGCTCAGAACATCGAGGAGGCTGCCTCCTATATGCCGATCTCGAACTTCGTCGGAGTGACCATATTGGGCGGAGTGTCACAGAGCAGCGCGGGGACCGTCGGCACTGTCTTCTGGTGGATACACGCTATCGCGCTGCTATCGTTCCTGAACTACCTGCCATACAGCAAACACATGCATATCATAACATCGATACCCAACTGCTTCTTCAGGAGCCTGCACAAGGTCAATACCCAGCCCCGGGAGGAGTTCAAGAAAGAGGCATCCTTCGGCGTGGGGCAGGTGGACCAGTTCAAGTGGAAGGGGTTGTTCGATTCCTATTCCTGCACCGAGTGCGGCAGGTGCTCCGACAACTGTCCCGCCACCAGCACCGGCAAGCCGCTGAACCCGCGGCTGGTGATCCACGATATCAAGATGAACCTGCTTAAAAACGGTCCTCTGCTGGCCGCCGACAAGGAAGCGGTGGTGCCGCTGATCGGCAGCGGTGAGGAGTGCTCCATAGACGAAGAGGTATTGTGGGAATGCACCACCTGCGGCGCCTGCATGGAGGTATGCCCGGTATTCATCGAGCATGTGCCCCGTATCATCGACATGCGCCGCAACCTGGTGGAGGTGAAGTCCAGGTTCCCCAGTGAGTTGCTCAACTTCTTCGAGAACATGGAGGCGCGCAGCAACCCGTGGGGCATCGCCCCGGAGAAGCGCACCGCATGGGCCTCCGATATAACCGTTAAGCCCTTCGACCCGAATGAGACCGAATACCTGTTCTTCGTCGGGTGCGCCGGCGCCTTCGATGCCCGCAGCCGGCGGGTGACCCTGGCGGTGGCCCGGATACTGGATGCGGCCGGCGTCTCGTGGGGCACGCTGGGCAAGGACGAGCTGTGCTGCGGCGACAGCCTGCGCCGTTTGGGCAACGAGTTCGTCTTCGACCGCATCGCCAGAGACAACGTCAAGATGTTCGCCGACAGGGGGATAAAGAAGGTCATCACCCAGTGCCCCCACTGCTACAGCACACTGAAGAACGACTACCGCCAGTACGGCGCCGAGCTGGAGGTGGTACACCACACCGAGCTGATCGCCAGCCTGATCCAGCAGGGCAGGCTGAAACTCAAAGGCGACGGCGAACTGGGGAAAACCGTCATCCACGACTCATGTTACTTGGGCCGTTACAACTCCATCTATGAGGCCCCGCGACAGGCCCTGGCATCGGCCACCGGGCGGGCGCCATCCGAGATGCAGCACCACCATCAGCTATCCCTCTGCTGCGGTGCCGGAGGGGGGCGCATGTGGATGGAGGAGACCATCGGCAAGCGTATATACGTAGCCCGCACCGAGGAGGCACTAAAGGAGAAGGCGAAGACCATCTGCACCTGCTGCCCTTACTGCATGACCATGTTCGAGGACGGGCTAAAGGACAAGGACATGGAGAATGACGTACAGGTGCTGGACCTGGCCGAGATTGTGTCCCGGGCGATACAGTAAGGCTATTCATCCTGGTAATACGATATCTATGTGAGGGGGCAAAATGAGGGATAAAGTGGAAGCGGTTCTGGAGCAGATAAGACCCTCGCTGCAGGCCGACGGCGGCGATGTGGAACTGGTGGACGTGACCGACGGCACGGTCAGCGTAAGGCTCAAGGGGGCGTGTCAGGGCTGCCCCATGGCGACAATGACCTTGCAGGACGGGATCGCCCGTTTGCTCAAGGAGCAGATACCCGAAGTCAAGGAGGTGGTCGCCGTTTGACGAGGACGCTGGTGCTGGGGATAGGCAATCCCATCGTTACCGATGATGCGGTGGGGCTGGAGGTGGCCCGGTCGATCAAGCTATCAAACCCCGCGCTGGAGGTGATTGAGGCCTGCTCCGGCGCCATGGGGCTCTTCGACTATATCACCGACTGTGACCGGCTTATCATCGTAGACTCGGTGAAGACGGAGGGCGGCAAGCCCGGGGCGCTGTACAAGATCGACATGGAAGACCTGAAGCCGAGACTGAACCACGCCGCCTCCCATGGGCTGGACATCGCCAGTGCCTTCAAACTGGGAGAGGGACTGGGATACCGAATGCCCCAGACCGTCAGTATTTACGCCATCGAGGTAAAGGATAACACCAGCTTCGGCGAGGGATGTACCGTTGAAGTGGCTGGCAGGATACCTCACATCGCAGCGGAAATCATCGAGGCAGAGGATCTCATGGCAGTTTCGGTGCAGAATTCGCCTTCTTGAACCGGGTCCCATATGGCATATTCAATGCCGGAGAGAGAGTGATATCATGAGCGAGCAAGTTGCTGAAGGAAAAGCGGCGGTGAAGATCAAGGAGGACTCCTGCAGCAGATGTATCATCTGCATCAGCCTGTGCCCCTTCGACGCATTGAGTAAGGATGTCGAAAACGATAAGACCATCCTGGAGATCGAGAAGTGTCAGGTGTGCGGACTGTGCTACTCGGCATGCCCCTCCCACGTGATAGATACCCTGCACTACGACCTCAACTCGCTGACCAAGTACCTTCAGAAGGCCAAGAAGCATTATGCCAGCGACACCCTGGTGGTGATGTGCAAGGGCAGCGCCCCCGATCTCGCCGGGATCGAAAAATTGTTCGGGGTGACCAAATTCATCCCGCTGACGGTGCCCTGCGTGGGGCGCATCCCGGAAGATGTATTCCTCAAGGCCATCACCATGGGCATCAAAAAGATCTATGTCCTTGCCTGCGACGAGGACTACTGCCGCTACGACAGCGGCAGCCCGGTCGAGGGACGCCGTATCATGGCCCTGAACCTGATGCTGGCACAGCTGGGCTACGGCAAAGAGGCCATAGTCCTAAAGCACAGCAGCCTGAAGGTCAAGGTGAACCAGGAACTGTGTATCGGGTGCGGCAACTGCGTGTTTTACTGCCCGTGGGAAGCTCCCAGCCTGGTGACCCCGGGGGCGGTCAAGGTAGACATGGACAAGTGCCATGGATGCGGCCTGTGCGTCTCGATGTGCCCCGCCTTCGCCCTGGACCTCGACAACTGGGAGAAGGACCGTATCTCGCTGCTGATCTCCCAGCTGGCGGCGGAGATGGCTCCACCCAAGGTGCTGGTGTTCTGCTGCCAGTGGGCCGTCTTCCCCGCGCTGGACGAGAAACCCAAGAACAACATACGCTATGTCTACCTCCCCTGCGCAGGCAGGGTGGACACCAACCATATCGTTGAGGCCTTCGGGAAGGGAGTTGACGGCGTGCTCATCGCCGCCTGTTCCGAGGACGACTGCAAGCTGGAGGGAGCCGGGGGGAAGATACAGCGCCCGGTAGCCGCCCTGCAGGAGCGGCTGAAGCAGGCAGGCTACGGAGACAGGCTCAGCTTCTGCACCGTGTCCCCCAGATACCCTGAAGTCTTCACCAGGGAACTGGCTCAGTTCAGCAAGCAAATAGCCGCCATCGGTAAAGAGGTGCCGGCATGATAGTAACGACGCAAAAGCCGCTGGATGAACTCCTTGATTTCATCTCCCCATACAGTAACGTGATGGTGGTCGGGTGTGATGGTTGCACCCAGCCGCCGCGAGGCATAAGAGAGGCCCAGACGCTGGCTCAATTGCTCCAGCTCGGCGGCAAGCTCAGGAAGAAGGAGTTCGAGTTCAGGGTTAACACGCTGGTGAAGCAATGCGATTCCCACCTGACCTCGGTAGCGCTCAGGGACATGCTGGACGGCGGGGTGGATGCGGTGCTCTCCCTCGCCTGCGGGCTGGGGCCGCAGACCATCGCCAGGCTGTACCCCGACGTACCGATATTCCCCGCCCAGAACACCATCTTCATGGGTGCCGAGGAGCGGGAGGCAGGCACGATAGAGGAGAGGTGCGCCGCCTGCGGCGAATGCGTCCTCGGGCTGACCGGGGGCATCTGCCCCATATCCCGCTGCGCCAAGAGCCTGCTTAACGGGCCTTGCGGCGGTTCTCAGAACGGCAAATGTGAGGTCGATCCCGATAAAGAGTGCGCATGGGCCCTCATTATCGAGCGCCTGGACAGGCTGGGGAGGCTCAGCGATCTGGAGGCCATCCAGCCCCCCAAGAACTACAATACAGTGCTGAGGCCGGGCAAGCTATCGCCCTAGCGGGTTCGGGGGGTATCCTCAACCAGCGCTGACTTACCCGAGGATAGCGCCAAGGACAGGCAACCGTGGGGTGCAGGAGACGGACTCAGTCCCTTCGTCTATCGCCTTGCTCCATCCAGTTGAGGTACCCCGCCATACAGGGAGTTCTTAATGTCTGTTCAAATGCTGTCAGTTTGATTTATACTGTATATAGGCGATATACAGGCGTTATTTTTACAAGACGACCGATAGCGATATGTCTCTCAGAGACGCAAATCCGCGGTCAGGTTCGCCTCCCAGTTTGTGAGCCCGGGCTCATCTGGGACTGAATGAAGCCTGTTTTTTTAATTGTAAGGGGTGCATGTATGAGCGTTGCACAGTTGCCCGAGGTTATAGTTCCCAATCCGGCCTTCCGCAGTCAGGTGGAAGAGATAAGCGGGGAGAGGGTTTCGGATTGTTTCCAGTGCGAGAAGTGTACTAACGGCTGTCCGCTGGTCTTCGCCATGGACATCGTCCCACATCAGATAATACGTTCAGTACACCTCGGATTGAAAGATGCAGTCCTGAACAGTCATACTATATGGGTGTGCGTATCATGTGAAACCTGCACCACCCGGTGCCCCAACAATATCGACATCGCCCATGTGATGGACAGCCTCAGGCAGATATCCCAGCGTGAAGGCGTCAAGCCTGCCCAGCCGAACATACCCCTGTTCCACAAAATATTCCTCGCTTCCGTAAAGAGGTTCGGCCGAGTACACGAGGGGGAGATGGCAACTACATATATGCTCAAGGCAGGGGGTATAGAAGAGTTGTGGGGAATGGCGGATATGGAGATGGACATGGTTAAAACAGGGGGCCTGAAAGAGCTGCTGGGAATGGCAGGAATAGGGCTTGATATGTATAGGAAAGGTAAATTGCAGCTCCTGCCCCACTTCCCCAACAGGCAGGTGAAGAAGATCTTCCGTGCCACGGAGACAAAGGGAAAGTGATGAAGGTTTCATTTTACCCCGGATGCACCCTCAAAAGCCTGGCTAAGGCATACTATGAGTCGAATAATGCGGTTTCCAAAAACCTGGAGGTTGAGCTGCAGGAGTTGAAGGACTGGACCTGCTGCGGGGCCTCGTCAGCCCATATCACCAATGAAAGGCTGGCTGTCTCCCTCGCCGCACGCAATCTGGGAATCGCCGATCAAGCAGGGATGGACCTCATCGTTCCCTGCGCCGCCTGCTTTCACCGGTTGAAAACGGCAGATAAGCACCTGCGCCAGGGGAAACCCGTGGAGGGACTCGCGATAAAATATAACGGCGATTTCAATATTAAGTCTCTGCCCGATTTCTTCTGGGAAGATGTCGGGGAGAAAGCCGTCCGAGATAAGGTTAAGATTCCCCTCCAATCCCTGAACCCGGTCTGCTATTACGGTTGCCTGACGCTCAGGCCTCCCGACATCACAGATGCCAGGAATCCTGAAGATCCCCAGGAGATGGATAATGTGCTGAAGAGCCTTGGAGCAAACGTTAAAAACTGGTCTTTCAAGGCTGATTGCTGCGGCGGCAGCCTTACGCTCACCCGACCGGACCTGCACATGAAGCTCACGCAGAAGATCCTCGACATGGCACAGGAAGCGGGTGCGGACTGCATCGCTGTCGCCTGCCCGATGTGCCATGAGAATCTGGACAGCAAACAACCGGAGATATCGATGGCGTCCGGCAAGCTATACAACATCCCTATTTTCTACTTCACTGAGCTTATGGGGCTGGCGTTCGGAGATCCGTCGGTGAAGAAGTGGCTTGGCAGGCATACAGTAGACCCGAGGCCGTTGCTCAGAGAAAAATCTCTATTATAGGCACAGGCATGATTATGAGCGATAAGGAAAATACAAGGGATTCACGTAAGGCGGGGGCTGTAATGGTGGTCGGAGGCGGGATATGCGGCATGCAGTCGGCCCTCGATCTGGCCAATTCCGGTTTCAAGGTGTATCTGGTTGAGGAGACCACGTCCATAGGCGGCAGGATGTCCCAGCTCGACAAGACATTCCCCACCAACGATTGCTCCATGTGCATGATCTCCCCCAAGCTGATTGAGGTGGACAAGCACCTGAATATCGAGATCATCACCAACGCCCGGGTTCAGGGGATAGAGGGGGAAGAGGGCAGCTTCAGGGTTCAGGTGCTGAAAGAGCCGCGGTTCATCGATCTGGGCAAATGCAGCTCCTGTGGCGACTGTACCGAGGTCTGCCCGGTGACCTTGAGCAACGAGTTCGAGCAGGGATTATCCGATCGCAAGGCGGTCTATAAGCGCTATCCTCAGGCCATTCCCAGTGCCATGGCCATCAGCAAGAGCGGAACCTCACCCTGCAAAATCGCCTGTCCGGCTCACATCAGTGTGCAGGGGTATGTTGCCCTAATAGCTCAGGGGAAATACCGTGAAGCACTCAACCTTATCCGGGAGGAGAACCCCTTCCCGGCAGTTTGCGGTCGGGTGTGCACGCACCCCTGCGAGAGCCAGTGTTCACGCGGCAAGCTAGATGAGCCTGTATCCATCTGTCACCTCAAGAGGTTCGCCGCCGACAAGGTGATGGAGACCGGGGATTACGACTTCCCCGAGCCCGCGCCCAGCACGAACAACAAGGTGGCCGTAGTCGGCTCGGGGCCGGCAGGACTGACCGCCGCCTACTATCTGGCGCTCAGGGGGCACGATGTAGAGGTCTTCGAAGCAATGCACAGGCCGGGTGGCATGTTGCGCTACGGCATACCCGATTACCGCCTGCCACCGGCGGTCCTCGATCGGGAGATTGCGGCTATAGAGGCGCCCGGCGTCAGGATAAAAACTAATTGCGCACTGGGCAGGGACTTCACTCTGGATAGTCTGCTCCAGGATGGCTTCCAGGCCGTCTTTCTGGCCATAGGGGCACATAAGAGCCAGAGGATCAATATCGAAGGCGAAGACATGGACGGCGTCCTGCCCGGCACCGACTTCCTGCGCTCCGTGGCTGCGGGGGGGCCGGTGAGGGTAGGGAGGAAAGTTGCCGTTATCGGCGGTGGCAATACCGCCATCGACGCGGCACGCGCCGCTGTGCGGCTGGGAGCCGAGGAGGTTACGCTGGTCTATCGTCGCTCCAGGGCTGAGATGCCGGCCAGCCCGTGGGAGGTGGTGGAAGCGGAGGATGAGGACATAAAGCTGTATTTTCTGGCTGCACCGGAGAGGATTACCGGGGAGGGCGGCAAGGTCAGCGGGCTGGTATGCAGCAAAATGCAACTGGGGGAGCCGGATGAGAGCGGCCGCCGCCGCCCGGTGCGCATACCTGGTTCCGAGTTCAACCTGGAGGCGGACACCATCATCGCCGCCATCGGACAGGCGCCGGATGTATCCTGGCTGGACAGCGAGCGTTCAAAATCCGAGCGCAGCGGCATCGAGATAGGTAAAGGCGATACCATCGCGGCACATCCGAGGACATTACAGACCGCCATGAAAGGCGTATTCGCCGGCGGCGATGCGGCAACCGGGCCAAAGACCGTGATAGAGGCGATCGCAGCCGGTAAGGAAGCAGCCATATCAATAGATCGCTATCTGAACGGGGAAGACCTTGAGGCGGATCGAGAGGTAAAGTTCATCGAGGCGGAAGCCTCTATAGAGGGGATTGAGAGGGAACCGCGGTACCAGATAGAGCTGCTCTCACCGGATAAGAGGAAGGCGGATTTCAGGGAGATTGCCCGCAACTATACCGAGGAGCAGGCCAGGGCTGAAGCCGAACGCTGCCTCAGTTGCGGGCTCTGCAGCGAGTGTTACCAGTGCGTTGCAGCCTGCCAGGCGAAGGCGATTGACCACAGTATGACAGAGGAATCGTTAGAGCTGGAGGTGGGATCGCTCATCCTGGCCCCCGGCTTCGAGCCATTCGATGCCACCCTCAAGCCGGAATACGGATACGGGCGGATGCCCAACGTGGTTACCAGCATGCAGTTCGAGCGCATCCTTTCTGCCTCCGGCCCCTTCCAGGGACATGTCTCACGCCCCTCCGATGGTGAACACCCGGTGAAGGTGGCATGGATCCAGTGCGTCGGCTCCAGGGATGAAGCCTGCGGGAAAGATTACTGCTCCTCGGTTTGCTGCATGTATGCAACCAAAGAGGCCATCATCGCCCGAGAGCACGACAGCCGGATTGAGCCGACGATATTTTATAACGACATAAGAGCGCACGGCAAGGGCTTTGAGCGATACTACGAATCGGCGAAGAACAAGTTCGGCGTGCGGTATGTAAGGGGAATAATCTCCGGGGTTAAAGAGCTGCAGCAGAACAAGAACCTGCTCCTGGAGTATTCAGACGAGAGCGGGCACAAGGTACAGGAGGAGTTCGAGATGGTGGTGCTCTCTGTCGGGCTGGTACCCTCCGCAAGCACCAGAGAACTGGCCGACAAGCTGGGGGTTGCCCTCGACAGGTTCGGTTTCTGCGATAACGATGATCTCAACCCCAATACCACCTCGCGGCCGGGGATCTACGTGGCCGGCGCCTTCGACTCCCCCATGGACATCCCGGAGTCCGTAATGCACGCCAGCAGCGCGGCATGTCTCGCCTCTCAGGGGATAGCGAAAGCCCGCGGCACGATGGTAACCGAAAAGGAATATCCCCCTGAGATCGACGTGACCGGCCAGGAACCGCGGATAGGGGTATTTGTCTGCCGCTGCGGCACGAACATCGCCCGGGTTGTCGATGTGCCCGGCGTGGCCGAATATGCGAAAGGCCTCCCCTACGTTGCGTACGCCGAAGAGAACCTCTACACCTGCTCTACCGATACCCAGACCAAAATCATTAACGCCATCAAGGAAAACAACCTGAATCGAGTCGTGGTGGCCTCCTGCAGCCCTCGAACGCATGAGCCCCTGTTCCAGGACACCATCCGCGAGGCAGGCCTCAATCGATTCCTCTTCGAGATGGCGAACATAAGAGACCAGTGCTCATGGGTGCATGCCACGCATGTACCGGAAGCCAACGAGAAGGCCAAAGACCTGGTTAGGATGGCGGTGGCTCGCGCTGCCAACCTGGAACCGCTGCACCAGGCTCCGGCCCCGATCAAGCGGAATGCGGTTGTAATAGGCGGAGGGCCGGCTGGAATGGTTGCAGCCCTCGGCATTGCCTCACAGGGATTCGAGGCCGTACTGGTCGAGCGCGAGCATGAACTGGGGGGCAATTTAAAGAACATGCACTACACCCTGGAAGGCTCCGATCCCCAAGCCCTGCTGTCCTCCCTTGTTCAACAGATAGAGCAGGAACCCAGGATAAAGGTTTACAGGGATACCGAGATCAAAAACCTCTCCGGCTACGTCGGCAATTACCTTACTACGATCTCTACCGCCGGCGGCGGCACTGAGGAGATTGAACACGGAGTGGTGATCCTGGCCACCGGCGGGGTTGAGTACAGGCCTGTAGAGTATCTGGGAGGCCAATCGGACAGAGTCATAACCCAGATCGACCTTGAGGACAGGATCGCTAGGGACGACGCGAACGTTAAAAGCGCGACATCGGTTGTGATGATTCAGTGCGTGGGCTCACGCGAAGAGGAGCACATGTACTGCAGCCGTATCTGCTGCAGCGAGGCGGTCAAGAACGCCATCAAGCTCAGGGACCAGAACCCGGGGGCTGAGGTGTATATCCTCTATCGCGATATTCGCACGTACGGGATGAATGAACTTAAATATCGCGAGGCGAGGAGTAAAGGGGTAACCTTCGTCAGGTTCGATGCCGATAGAAAACCTGAGGTGCAAGATGAGAATGGCAAGCTGAGCGTGAAGGTATTCGACTCGGTCATGAAAGCAGACATACTGCTCGATCCGGATTTCGTCGTGCTCAGCAGCGCCATCCGGCCCCAGCCCGATGCCGTGGAATTCGCCAGTAAACTGAAGCTCCCCCTGACACAGGACGGCTTCTACATGGAAGCACACATGAAACTCCGCCCTCTGGATTTCGTGAACGAAGGGATGTATGTTTGCGGGCTGGCCCACGCCCCCAAGTCAATCTCTGAAACCATAGCGCAGGCCAGAGGCGCGGTGTCACGGGCTATGACTATCCTCTCGAAGCCCCATCTCATGGTCGGCGGCGTTGTCTCAGAGGTGGATGAGGACAGGTGTGTGGCCTGTCTCACCTGTGTTCGCTCATGCCCCTTCGGCGTGCCCCTGATCAACGACAAGGGGGTAGCCTATATCGAGCCGGCGGCATGCCAGGGCTGCGGCATCTGTGCCGGCGCCTGCCCCCGCAAGGCCATAAGGCTGCGACATTACTCGGATGCACAGGTCATTGCCAAGACTGCGGCCTTGTGTGAAGTCTAGATATGAAAGGAACATTGTATGGGTGAGGCGTATGAACCGAAGGTGGTGGCCTTCTGTTGCCACTATTGTGCTTACTCGGCCGCTGACCTGGCGGGCTCCATGCGGATGGAATATTCGCCCAATGTGCGTATAGTGAAACTCCTCTGCACCGGCAAGGTTGACACACTCCATCTGCTGAAGGCCTTGGAGGACGGGGCGGACGCAGCCTTCGTGGCTGGCTGAGAGGAGGGCGATTGCCATTTCCTGGAAGGAAATCTGAGAGCCAAGAAGAGGGTGGAGCAGGCCAAGAAACTGCTGCAGGAGGTGGGGATAGAGCCGGAGCGTGTTGAGATGTTCAACCTGGGCGCCTCCGATGCGCCGCTGTTCGTCGCTGCTGTAAATGAGATGACGGAAAGGGCCCGCACACTGGGCCCCAATCCTTTGAGAAGGGAAAAGGTAGCATGATAGTAGGTGAGAGGAAACCCTTTGAGGAACTGAAACAGGGTCTCAATGGCTATAAGAAGGTGCTGATCCTCGGTTGCGGCACCTGTGTCAGCGTGTGCATGGCCGGCGGCGAGAAAGAGGTAGAGCTCCTTGCCAGCCAGCTCCGGATGGCGAATAAGCTGGACAACAGGGATGTGGAGATCAAGGAAGCGACCATACAGCGCCAGTGCGACAGGGAATATATCGAGCCGATACTGGAGATGGCCGGGGAATGCGATGTTGTCCTCTCCATGGCCTGTGGAGCCGGGGTGCAGATGGTGGCTGACCTAGCAGAGCCGATACCTGTCATCCCGGCACTGGATACCCGTTTCATCGGGATAACCGATGCAGAGGGAAGCTGGTCCGAGAAATGTCGCGCCTGCGGCAACTGCATCATCGGTGAATACGCCGGGATCTGCCCGATAACCCGCTGCCCCAAGAGCATCCTCAATGGACCGTGCGGCGGGTCTCAGAATGGCAAATGTGAAATAGACAGCAATAATGATTGTGCATGGGCGCTAATCATTGAACGACTGAGCAAAATGGGCAAGCTTAAGGATCTAGAGGCAATCCATTCGCCCAAAGATTACAGCAAGATCGTCAGTCCCAAAAAGATAACGATATAGGGCATTCTGGTAACAAGCCCCGTGGTGTTGGTGAATGCCATGCAAGCGGCAAGGATAAACGTCCGGGGGGTGGTGCAGGGGGTGGGCTTCAGGCCCTTCGTCTACCGCCTCGCTCACCAGCACAGTGTAAACGGCTGGGTGCGCAACACCTCCGGCAACGTAGAGATCGAGGCAGAGGGCACGGAGGGAGACGTTAGCCGGTTCATCAACGACATCGAGAACAAAGCCCCGCCGCTGGCCCTCATCGATAGTATCGAAACCTCATTCTGCGCTCCACAGGGGTACACCTCCTTCGAGATACGGGAGAGCCTGAGCCAGGAGGGCAAATACCAGCTGGTATCGCCGGACATCGCCACCTGCGATGATTGCCGCAAGGAGATATTCGACCCCGGCGACCGCCGATACCGGTACCCCTTCACCAACTGCACCAACTGCGGCCCGCGCTTCACCATAATCGAGGACATCCCCTACGACCGGCCGAACACCACCATGCGCCGTTTCCGCATGTGCCCCCGCTGCCAGCGGGAGTATGACGCCCCGCTCGACCGCCGCTTCCACGCCCAGCCCAACGCCTGCCCCGACTGCGGCCCGAGGATTTCGCTGGTTGACAGCAACGGTAACCAGGTTGCCGGCGATGACCCGCTCAAGGCCGCCGGCGATGACCCGCTCAAGGCCGCCGGCGAACTGCTAAAAGCGGGTAACATACTGGCGCTGCGGGGGCTGGGCGGCTTCCAGCTCGCCTGCGACGCTACCGACGGCCAGGCCGTTGCACGCCTCAGGCAGCGGAAGCACCGCCCCTCCGAGCCGTTCGCCGTTATGCTGGCAACTATAGCTGATATCGAGCGACATTGCTCGATATCGGATACGGAGCGCGAGCTGCTGCAATCGCCGCAGAGCCCCATCGTGCTGGTGCGGTGGA
>Ga0180438_10006176_pt1 | contig 16307 bp, 15 predicted proteins | sample SS_ome_12_FD_132455 | JGI IMG/M metagenome (GOLD analysis project Ga0180438, IMG submission 132455) | Hypersaline lake sediment archaeal communities from the Salton Sea, California, USA - SS_3_D_2 metaG | ecosystem: Environmental > Aquatic > Non-marine Saline and Alkaline > Hypersaline >...
CTGGTCGTCTCTCAGCAGAGATAAAACGCGCGGCAGCAGCGCCTTCGACGTTGCCAGGCCTTCTCTGGCGTAGATCGTGACATTCCCTTGCCAATCCCCAAAGTACCCACCCGCCTCTTGCAGAATTGGAGGATATGGTGCAGCGTCCCACGCCTCCATCACGGGGTCCAGCACCAGGTGCGTCCTGCCCGTTGCGACAAGCAAATAGCCGTAGGCGTCGGTCCAGCCAGCCTGGTAGTATGTGGAATGCTTGATGCGTTCCCACTCGTGAAGGCGCCTATGCCGCTCAAAGCCCATGGGATCGGTAAAAGTCACGATGGCCCGCTCCAGCTCAGTGAGCTGCGAAACGCGGGCGCGGCGCCCATTCCACCAGCAACCGTGACCCGAAGCAGCGGCGATCATCTCATCCAGAGCAGGAAAGTACGCTACACCCACCTGCGAAGCGCCTTCGAGCTCGAGACCCACAAGCACGGCATAGAGCGGGACGCCGCTCACAAAGGCCTTGGTACCGTCAATTGGGTCAATGAACCAGCGGTGGTTCGCGTCCTCCATGCTCTTGGACCCATACTCCTCGCCGACAATAGCGTGCCTTGGATAGTGTTTCTCAATGCGTCGCCTGATGAGCTCCTCCGCCCTACGATCGGCCACGGTCACGAAGGTATCATCTGCCTTGAGATCAGCGCGTAAGTCGGTCAGGAAGTAGCCAAGTGTGAGCTTTCCCGCAAGGTAGGCCGTCTCGACAGCGAAATCCAGGTACTCGGACAGCAAATCGACCATCAAGCCCTCCCTTAATGCGAAGATACAAGCAAGTTCTGCGCCGGGCTGGCGCAGTATCAACTCTCAGCTGGGGAACTGGGGTTGCATGCACAGCAACAAGCCGGGAGCACTCAGGAGCTCGACTATGATCCGGGGCTCGATTTCGAACCCGGCTCTACAACTACTGCTTCCGCCAGCTCCATGGACAGCGAGACACTCGAAGCCCCAATCTGTAGTAGCATCCCTTGGTCTCCGACCGCCAGGACCGTGAAAGGCGCTCCCGGGCTGACGCCATGCTTGAGAAGAAACCCCTTGCTGGCATCCGGCATCTCAACCCTCACCACATGGCCCCGCACCCCAGCCGCCATGCCGGACAGAGGAGCCAGTCTCCACTCCGGCAGTCGTCCGTTAGCTCTAGGGATGGCCAGTCCTTCAGGATTAACCTCGGGAATGCCGAGAAACTCGTCGAGGCGATCCGCCACAGCCTCCGGTGTCGAGTGCTCGAGCTGGCACGCTGCTTCGTGCGCCTGCTGATAGTCAAATCCTAGGCGCTCAACCAGGAACACTTCCCACAGTCGGTGCCGTCGAAGTATGTAGTGCGCCCGCCGTTCGCCTTCAGAGGTGAGCGATGCGCCCTTGTAGGGCTGGTACACCAGCAGTCCCTGATCCTGCAGCTTGCGGCACATTTCGTTGACCGACACCGCCGAGACCGAGAGTGCATCGGCCACCTGCGAGAGTGGCACGGGATTGCCTCCCTCACGCAGCCGCGCGATAGTCACCAAGTACATCTGCATGCTTTCGCTCATCTGGGAAGCATCAGTACTCGTCATGGTTGCCCACCCCAAGGGACCGCATCGCAGTCGTTGGCTCATCATCTGGCCGCTCGGCCTGGCTTCGGTCTTGGCCAGGCTGGCTCTCTAGGCAGCGGGGTACGAAGCGCATCCTGAGGCACCCCGGTGTGTTATGGGTGCTCGATCCCGACGTACCGGATGTGATAGAGCACCACCGCCAGGGCCACATGCGCATTCAATGATTGCCCTTTGCCCCACATTGGGACAAACACAGCCTCATCACACATAGCCAGCGTGGCCCGCGTAATCCCGTGATCCTCGTGACCGACAACCACACAGGTGCGCTGTGGCCAGTTAACCTCGTAGTAAGGCCTTGATCCTTCTGCAATCTCAAGAGCGAAGATGCGGTATCCGAACTCCCGCAACTCTGACAACGCAACAGCCGCATCCTGCTCGTATCGCCAAGGCACAACCCTGTCCTTTTTGCGCGCCACCTTGACCACTGTCCCATGGGGTGGCGTCGGGGTCAAGCCAGTGAGCACCAGTTCCGTAACCCGTACAGCATCGGCGATACGAAAGGCAGACCCTACATTGGCTGGGTATTCAACACTCTGCAAAACAACGGCCAAATCGTGTTCGACCGGATTCTGCCGCCGAAATTCGCGGTGAAACCGCTTCAGCTGCGTGCCAAGCAGCGCTCTGCCACGCATGGTCCTGTTTGCGGACTGTCCTACCATGTTATCCTCTGTTCAGGGCCAGCTGCCTTGCAGGCGGCTTGCGCGCTGGCCCAAATCGCTGGTTATGTCGCCAGTACGCACAACACAATCGCCAGAAGCAACGTGTTATGTCATTGAGCTCTGGGACACTGTCGCATGGGCACCTCGAGTCCATGAGGTCAACAGTGTCATGCCCATCGCAAAAACCCAGCCGCTCATAACCACCGAGGCGAGCATCTCTGGTACTGCATAGCCATCATGCGGCACACGCGTGATCAGCAGCACGGCAGCGAGTCCAGCACTCTCCGTTAAAGCCCCGCTCAGAGGGTGCCCCGCCTGCAACAGGGCCACCCCTAGTAGACAGTAGCCCAGAGGAGTGGCCAAGAAATACGTCAGGGCAACCGCAAAGTGAATCGCACCGTGATCCTTTGGAAACACGCCCACCAGTGCCAGGCCTACAGCCCCAAACAGCGTAAAGGCGTAGCCCACCTGCCCTATCCGTCCCAGCCTCACCTGTCGCATCAGACCTAGAATCAGGACCAGGGTCAGAAGACCGCCAAGCAGGGTTCCACTGTTGAACCATACCGTGTGTCCTGTGACGCCCAAATCGCTCAGTGCATTGCGGTGCCAATCGAACCAGGGAGAGATCGCCACAGCGTGGAATATCATAGAGAGCGAGATCAGCGGGGATGCTATGCCAGACCATCCTGCCAAGCTGGCAAACCTGATATCCTTCTTCAACACGAGCTTCCCTCTAGACTGGATCCAGCACTCCCTGAACTGCGGGTAGCATCTGACTAGATCCGCGTGCTAGTGGATCGACACGCCTGTGCCAATCTCAGCCCAGCTGTACAGCTTAGCCGCATCATCAGTAGCGAGCACAATGCAGCCGTAGGACACGGGTGAGCCCAGGTATCCTTCCCACAGGGTCTGGCCATTTGACATGATCGGCAGGGCGTGAATGCCATTCTCGGTTGAGCCCGCCCAGTAGATGCCCAACCAGTGCGGCATCCAGATATCCCAGGTCGCCCCGTAGGCGTTGGGAATTTTGCTCTGCACCTGAAAGTCCCCTCTGCGTGTATAGTAGGGTGCTCGTCCGCTGGAGCACACAAAGGAATAGACCAACTCCTCACCAGCGAACGCATAAAGGTGCTGTTCCTCCAGGTCAATCAGAATCCGCTTCTGTCCTGACGAGGCGCCGGAATGCTCCGAACCGAGGCGTGGCACCGTCAGTACTTGTCCCACGTGTATCGCGGATGGATCGACCAGCCCGTTGCGCTGTGCGATGGCAAAAGCAGTGGTATGGTACCGGAGGGCAATCTGGGTAAGTGTGTCTCCACCCTGCACGATATATGTGTCGCTCGTGGCAAGCACAGGCTCCGGCACGGTCCCACCAGCGCCAGGAATGACCAGCCGCTGCCCTGCATAGATGAGATAGGGCCCAGCCAACCCATTGGCCTGCGTCAGCTCCCATACCGACAGCCCGTAGCGCAGGGCGATGCCAATCGGCGTGTCGCCGCGTTGCACAATGTAGGCGCCACCTGTTGTTGCCGCACTTGCGCTCGTGGAGGAACCTTCTGTGGATGAGGGGATAATGAGTCGCTGCCCTACGTAGATGGAATGATCATCGACCAGGCCGTTCGCTTCTCGAATCGCCTCTACTGTCGTTCCGTATCTGAGCGACAGACGAAACAGGTTCTCCCCCTGCTGCACAACATGCACCGTGTCATCCTGCGCCGATGCCCAAGCAGGCACCAGTAGTCCAGCGACAACTACGACCAATAGTGCAGCATTCAGAACCAGACGCCCCCAGGGAAAGCGAAGGTTGCCCATCGAATAGCCATCTCCAGGACAGACGAGTCAGACCATTGCTCAATCAGAATGGAACGTGCCCTTTCGTCATATTGTAAAGCCGATGCGCGTCTCGGTCAACCCAAGCGACATGATCACTGATATCAGAGATCACTGTCCCAACACAGTGTAGTAAGGCGAAACACAGCTAGACGAAAAGTGCGCGGTGGGCGTCGCCCACCGCGCACTTTCCAACGTACCGATCGCGTACCTACACTCGAAGGTTATCGCTGGGACTTGGCCACAATCGTCCTCAGAACCTCCTGCGCTAGATGCGACAGCCCAAGCTGGTCTAGCTCGGACGCAAGATCCTGTAGTGTCCCGTTCCCTCCTACATACCCATTGAGTCGAGCCGCCGCCGTCGAGTTGACGAACGCCTGAGTCTCTGGGTAGATAGCGCGCAGTTCGCTCATCAGCTCCGGCACATGCCTAAGTTGATACTTCTGATGATAGTCCTCCGCCAGGTAGAACCTTTCGAGCGGAAGCACCTCAGTGTAGAGCGTCTGACCCAGTGCTTCCTCTGCGCGCGCCTTTGATCCCAGCGCGAGCTTCTTCTGATGCTCATCTTCGTAGAAGATCGCGGACATGTACTGCCGCGACCATGCGGGCTGTGTCGGACGGTGGCTGCTCCAGAACACATCCAACAGATCCTCGTACGAGATTGCACTGGGATCGTAGTCGATCTGGATGGTCTCGCTGTGATCCCCCAAGTACCTGTAGGTGGGGTTTTCCTTTGTCCCCCCTGCGTACCCTACGCGTGTACGAACCACTCCGTGGAGACTCCCGAACCGGGAGTCAGGCCCCCAGAATCAACCTAACGCGAACGTTGCCGTCTCCGTGATGGCCGGCGCGGCAGCGTCTATAGGCGGAATGCTTGGTGCTGCAACAGAATCTGATCTGGTCATGGTCGTCATTTTTCCGCTCCTTGCCCCGCCGAGCACGATGAACGCAAGCACCGCAAGCGCAACTACCACCGCGCCAGCCACAGTCCACCTGCTTGAGGCGGGAACTATGCTGAAAACCGTCATTCTGCTTGCCTCCCTATTGCGATTTTGCCTCATGCACTCTTTTGATGCTGTGGAGTCCACACTCCTTACGCGGGTAAAGATGCACAACTATACTTCTCTGAAACCGTCGGTGCAACCGGCTGCGCTCGGGCAGCCAACTCTGAGACCCCTGATCTGGTCTACACACTGGCCTGCGGATGGACAAAGCAGCGCAATCGCAACGAGTCAACGCCACAGGACGAAGACGCCCCGCGGATGCTCGCTCCTGGTTTGACCAGGATGAGTGCCTTGAGCGGTAGGCGCGCAATCGGCGGTTACTCTTGTGTCAATTCGACCTCACTTTCAAGGAGCGAAGAACCGGCCTATAATGCGCCGCGAGTCTGACCGCTTGGAGTGGGCCTTTGGCGACATGAACGCAGCTACGGCCCGCTTACGCCTACCACTCAAGGGAGCGACCATGTCCCGAAACCAAGGTGAGGAGACAGGCAGAAGGATCAGGAGGCTGCAAGCTGACGTTCGAGAACTCCAATCCCGCGTGCGGCTGACACGCGTGCTGGATGCCATTGAAGACGTCGGAACACAGGTGAGCAGCCTGCGCCAGCGCGTTGGTGATCTGCGGGCGCGAGGGTATGTTTTTGAACGGACGCTTGAGGACAGGGCAGCGAACCTGGAGCAACACTGGCCGCCCTTGCGTCAGCAGGTTCGTCGCAGGCTTGAACAAGAGACCGCGCTGTTGCGATCTGACTTGGTGACTGTAGAGGGTCTCTCACAGGAAGTTGAGACACAAGCCATGCAGTCTGCAGGCATTGAACCGCTGCTGCACCAGGCAGAACGGGCCGTCGAGGCAGTTCAGGACAAAGCCCGGGCAGCGGCCGATAGCATCGCTGGCATGTACGACGAGTTCGCGGCACAGGTGCGGGACCTGGCCCAGCACCTGGCTCACGTGGAATGGACGCTGTCCCAAGTGAGCGAAGCCACCTTCAACCTGCTCCCCGTTGAAGGGGTCATTGCTGCTGTGCGCGCCACATGGTCAAGAGAATCCGAGGACAGTCCGCAGGGGGTCCTGTTCCTCACCGATCAGCGCCTCCTGTTCGAGCAGAAGCAGGACATTGCGACCAAAAAGATTCTGTTCATCACCACTGAGAAGGAGAGGGTGCAGCAGCTTAGGCTAGACACGCCACTTTCCTACGTTGACACAGTGCTAGCCAGCAGGAAGGGCATTCTGGGGCACGAAGACCACTTGGACATTGCGTTCTGCGCCCAAGCCGAGCATCGCCACGCCCATTTCCACATCGACGGCCAGCGCAGTGAGGTCTGGCAGGAGATGGTGGGCCGAGCTCAAGCCGGTGATTACGACCGTGATCGGGCAGTGGCGATCAATGAGCATGTTGCTGAGCGAGCCCGAGCGGCTCCCACACGCTGCCCCGTGTGTAACGCCCCAATTACCCAGGCTGTTCTGCGGGGGATGGATCGCATCACCTGCGAGTACTGCGGCCACATCATCCGTCTCTAGCAAGGGCCTCGCCTCTGTCAGCTAGCCCAAGCCGACGGAACAGCAGCGGCGCCGCGCCAGCCACCCACAGCCCAATCAGGCTGGCGTGGAGGTAGCGCAGTCCAAGGGCAACGGGCCCCATGCCGTCCGGCAGGCGTGACTCCACTCCAAACCACAGTATGACGAGAGCCGCCATCCCCAATGGGTAGCGCAGCAGCCGCTGTATGATAGTCCCCTTCGCCGAGAATCCACCACGGTGCCGCAGCCACGCTGCACCTGCTCCCAGACCGAAAAGCACGCCAGCGCTCATGACTGCATAGACAGGGGCCAACGCCTCAATCGGTTCGCCCGCCTTCTGCAGGACCAACTGCGTCCATGGAGTTGGCACCGACCACCCCTGCAGACTTGCCAGCGCCGCTCCCGTGAGCCCTAGCAGGCTCAGTGAGGCTAGAAGCGCAATCCCGAGCTGCTTGGGGAGGCTCAGGCGTGCCAGCCAGACACTCGCTGTCCTTTCCCAGCGCGCAAAAGCACCTAGCAGCGCGGCTCCAACTGCAGCCCCCAGCACCAGCGAATGGGGGAAATGGACACCGAGATAGGCGCGCGAGACGCTGATCAGGACAATCAACAACACAGCCAGGGCCCACGCCTGAGCTCGGCGCGTGCGGTGGGCCAGCCAGCCCCACACACAAACGGCCTGTTGTGCATGCCCAGACGGCAGGTCAAACGTCGTCTCGACGCTCAGAGCTTTGACGGCCGGGCTGACCCAGAAGGGGCGGGGTTGATGAAAGGCAACTTTCAAGGCTTCATTCAGAGCGCCACTGAGCATCAGCAGCACCCCGAGGCGCAGCGCCTTTTTGCTATCCCAACACCAGTACAGAGCCGGCAGAATTATTAGGTAGAACTCAACCTGACCCAGGAACGAGAGCAGTCTCATTGGCGCCGTCACACCCGGGCCCAGACTCTGAAGCCAAAGGATGATTGATATGCCGGGCTGCCACAGCATTTCCATCCCTACCTCCGCCAGTTGCCCCTAGGACAGGAGCAGCACATAGACAGTTGCTGCGGCGACCTGCACGACCAGGATCCCCAGCACCTGGGTCTTGAAGGAGGCCTTGGCTGTCTTGTGGTGGACCACGACCATCGTCAGAAGCGCGCCAACCGTGCCGCCCGCTGCGCACAATGCCAGGAGTATGCTCTCGGGAACGCGTTCGGTGTCTACTTTCGCCGCGAGTTTGTCATAGACGAAGGCACAGACCGTACTTAGACTGACCGCAACCAGCCAGGCGCGCGAATATGTCATGTCAGGAATGAACCACCGCAGCAGGAGCCCCAGTACAACTGCTAGCCCAAAGGTAAGAAGCCCATATCGCACCGCCGGCCGATCGAGTATTGAGCCGCGGCTAAGCCACCGCTTCATGTGGCGACACTCTGAACAGCGTTTGGGAGCGCTCAGCCCACGCTGTCGGTAGAATTGTTGCTCGCCCACCGTCCATGTGAACACTCGACCACAGTCGATGCACTCGATGTGCTGGTCACTCATCGTCGTCTATCCATTGCACCATCGTTCCCACATTGTGCCCATGGATCCGCTCCGGCCAAGACTTCCTTGTACCGTAGGCCCGTACCTTCTCTGGAAGGGATGGCCAATCTCAACACCATCTGTGCTGGTCAACCCTACAGCTGAGCCACCTGCGCGAAATCGACGTCACGCTCGTTGAGCAGCCGCATCAGTGCTTCCCGATCAACCCAATGAAAGCGGAGTGCTGTTCCACAGTCCGAGCTGAGGTGGCGCGGCGTCGGTATGAGATTCACGTCCAGGCCGGCACGCACTGCCAAGCTCTCGGCGCGGATTGCCCAGTTGGTTGAGTAGAAAAGCATCACGCCGAATGTACTGTGTCTCACGGTAGAACACCTCAGGGGATTGCCCATCTTGACTCTGCAGCCTACTCGACTGGCCGAAGCAGCACGAAATGGCCCAGCGCAGATAGAGCCCTAATGGCTTCCATCCCGATGGGGTCTTTCACACGCATTGTACGACCCGCGACTTGAGCCGTCAAAACGGCAACTATCTGCTCCCTGGCCTGTTCGCCCGCGACGATTGCATCCTCTGAATATCACCCTTCTCCCAGCCTCAGAGGCGGACGTCCCAGAGCCCGGCAGGTGGATGCGGGGTCGTTAGTGAGCACAGCATCGCAACCCAACAGCTGGTACAGGCCCAAGCGAGAATCCGGCGTCGGGTCAAGCGGAGCAACAAGCTGACCACAGCTATGAGCCAGCCGAACGAACAGCGGATTCAGCAGCAATAGCGGCCATAGTGGTCCCACAAGCTGCACACCGCCAACTGGCCACATGCGGCGAAGCGTGATCCAGCCTCGGGGAATCTCTGGTGCGACGGCCGCCACCGAATTCAACCGCCGCAGAGAGAAAGACAGAACCACGGTGCGCTCGCACACCTGTAGCTGCCGCAATTCTTCGGCCAGCATCCGGCTGACCCTCGCCTCGAGAAAGCGATCGGTCTTGAGCTCCAGGGCCAGCGCCACGTCTTGCGGCAGGATGGCCGCTACGTCGGCCAGCGTAGGGACCCGCTCGGCGAGGAACTCTGGGCGGCCATACCCCGCGCTCAGCTGCCTGATCACCGCCAACGGCATTTGCGAAACGCTCCCGCCGCCGTCGGTTGTGCGGTCGACTGTAGAATCGTGTATGCAGACAAAGACCTCGTCGGCTGTGAGGTGCAAGTCTGTCTCCAGGATGTCTGCACCATCAACCAGCGCCTGTTGAAAGGCCGCCAGCGTGTTCTCTGGACACAGAACCTGGTTGCCGCGATGTGCCATGACATATGGTTTCCGCTGGGTGGGAAGCGTCAGGGCTTGAAGGGTACCTGGCCCTCTTGCCATGCCAGTTCGATCCTCCACACAGAAGCCATCAGCCCACGCCGTCTTTGGCGCTGTCGGTCAACTTCTCAAGTAGCAGCGGCACCATCTCACCGAGTGCACCGCTCAGCCAAGGGAGTTCGCCCCGCAGTGGCACCCAGAGAAGCTCAAACTCCACGGGCTCGCTCTTATCGCTGGGATCGATTTCCCAGTGCTGCCATGTAGGAGGCGACCGTCCATCCGTCTCCAGGTGGAAAAAGTGCCTTCGCTGCAGCTGCTGGCAACCTGAGGAGACCACGTTGTGCTCTCGCGTGCCCAGAAACCGCACTAAACGGAGGGCAGAGAGGCCAGTCTTCTCATGTGCCTCGCGCAGAACTGCCTCCGCTGGGTTCTCGCTGGGCTCCAGAGTGCCTGCCGGCACTTGAATCCCGGCCTCCGGATGTCCAGTGTGCCGAAACACCAGAAGCTGATCCTGCCAGGTGATGTATGCCACGACCTTCTCCACAACTCTGGCTTGGGCCTCTTCGGCAACTAACGGGGGCCAGGCGCGCATCTTGATGTGCGTGGGCGTCTCACCAACACTGCGAAACCCATGGCGTTCGTAGAGACGCCTAGCCGGATTGACCTTCAGCACCTGCAGTGCAACTGGCTTCTGGCGCACGGCAGCCTCTTTAAGGATAGACTGCAGGACGCTCGTGCCGATTCCCTTGCCTTGCCACTGAGGGAGTATCTCCAGCACTGCCACAAACCACTCGTCAGGGCCTCGCTCCAGGCGCAGCACGCCCACATCCTGCCCCTCAACTATGACAATGAGGCTGTGTTCAGCGCAAAAGCGCTCCAGGAATTGGGTCTTCTGCCAGCCCTCGTCCCACTCACCCCACGTTTGGACCACATAGTTGCGCAGTGCCGCCCTGTGCAGCCTGTACAGGAAGTCTGCATCCTCCTGCGTAGCTTGCCTATACGCCACGCTGGGCATCCCGGATCACCGCCTGACCGCTCTCAGGCACAGGAATCCGGGTTGTCGCGTCAGCTTTTCGTATTCTTCGGGATCAGCTTGGCGGAACTCTTCGGTGGGCAAGGGTTCAAGAACACGCTCCACGTCAAACCCGGCCTCCAGCAGCGGATTGAGTATGGCGCTCAGTGGGCGCCGATGCGAAGGCATGCGCACCGGTATCCCAAATCCCCTCCATACCCAGTGTAGAAGCTCCACCTGGAAGTAGTTGGACTCGGGGTGTAACAGCATATCAGCAAAGGGGTGACCACAGGACATGACAAGATGCCCATTGGTGCGTAGTAGTCGATGGAACTCCCGGAAAACAGTGTGCCAGTCCCTGACATAGTCCATTGCCAGCGCGCTCAGGACGAGGTCGAAGAGGCCATCCTCAAAGTCGAGCCGCTGGCGAAAGTCGGCAAGATGGACCTCAACCTTGTCACTCAGGCGCTCGCGCGCCAACTGCACCATCTTGGGACTCACATCCAAGGCCACAACCCTCGCTCCTTGCGCAGTGAGCCACTCAGCATACACTCCTGGACCACACCCGGCATCAAGTACCTTCTTCCCCCGCACGTCGGGCAGAAGCGACAGGGTAGCCGGGCGTTCATAGTATGCATTGTGCGGCTTGGTGTCGATCAGCGCTGCGTAGCGCTCCGCCAACATCTCATACGCCTCCAGGGCTACTGGCTTGCCATCCAAGGGTCGGACCTCCTTGCGCATAGGCCGCGGCTTCACATGCGTGACAGGATAGGATGCATCGCATTATACCAGGCACGTCCGGCCGGGGAAAGGGCTGGAAACCGTCAGCCCACGTTGACATCCGGGTGCAGTGTGCCACGACTGTCGCACTCTGCTTGAAGTACTGCAATCCACATTACAATCCTGAGAGGTTGCGCACCTGCACCGCCGAGCAAGCGTCTATAGTGTAGAGGCCAAAACACTGGATAGGAGGAGAACATGCATCGCTCACCCTCTGCGCGGCTGAGGGCCCTTTTCGCCCTCTTCGGCCTGGCGAGTGCCTTGCTTGCAGTCTCTCTGGCTGTCGCATACACATCTGCCATCGCCTCACCATCCAACGCGGTCAAGACCGGGAGCCAGCGTCCTGCCGTTGCTTCCCTCTCAAACGTCTCTGCCAGCAACCTCATCTCGCTATCGTCGTACGCAATCATATTCCAGCAGGGCGTTGACGGGTACATAGGCTGCAGTGATACGCGCATATCCAGCGAGAGCCCTGATGTCAATTTCGGCGACAGCGAACTCGTCCTGGGTATGAGAGGCGAGGTCGGCGTGCTGATCCGCTTCGATGTCTCATCGATCCCGTCCAATGCACTGATCGAAGAGGCTACGCTTAGCCTGTATGTGTCCAATGTCGGCCAGCGGCCAGCGGATGCTGCAATCTGCGCAACTTACCCCATCACCAGGCCGTGGAATGAGATGGAGGCCACGTGGTACAAGGCCAGTGCCTTCAACTGGTGGGGACTTCCTGGCTGCAACGATATCACCAGCGATCGGTCACCCGTTCCCACCGACCAACAGGCCATCTACGACTTTGGCCGCTGGTATGACTGGGATGTGGCCTCTGCCGTGCAGCAATGGGTCCGCAATCCTGGCGCAAATCGTGGTGTGCTGATCCAACAGACCAACGTCAGAATCGGCGGGGAGTACGACATTCGTGAGTCCGAATATCCCGGCCCAGAGACCCGCCCCATGCTGTTGGTTCGCTATGTGCTGGCGACTCCCACGCCGACCAGCACTTCTACACCGACAGCAACGCTCACTCCAACGGCGACCACGTCGCCGACACCAACGTCCACTCCAACCATTCCGGCCGAAGCAGATCATTTCATTTACTTGCCCATGGTGACAAAGGACTTTCCCCTCAAGTGCGTGCAATGGGCCTACACCTTCCAAGAGGAGTTCCAGGACACCGCGCTGAGTGGCTGGTCGGTGAGTCTGGCTGGGGGTCAGCAGCAGGTGCACAACAGCGTGATTCGCCTCTGGACCCAGCAGTCTATAGACCGCTTCCCCTTGGTGTGGCGCAACGACGTCTTCGAAGGCGCAGGCGAGGATTTTGAGCTTGAGGCCCGCTTCAGGCATTCGGACTTTACTGCGTACGGGACTACTCTTGCCATTAACTCAGCACCCTTCGATGGATCGCGTATACCATCGTCTCAGAGCCTTCCAAGCGGTGTCGAGGATATCCTAAGCATCCATCACGTTGTCGACCACACTGGCGGCGTCTATCGCTTCAGTGTGTCCATGCTGGGGGGCGCAGTAGTCTGGAACGGTACTCCGGGCGACGAGAACTGGCACGTCGTCCGAGTAACGTTGGAGCAAGGCCAGTTCTACACCCTCTACATGGATGGGCAACGGGTGGGCTCGGTGCGCTCAAGCCTTCAGCCGCGCAGCGTCTACATTGGGAATCCCACCATCCAGCCCTTCTTCGGGGGTTGGACGCAGCTGCACGTCGACTACATTCGCATCTCACGTTGCGCCGAGTGGGGTTCGTACTAGCAGAAATGGCTTGGACAATCCTGCTGGCAGGCGCCGGGGCTCCCACGGCCTGCGCGTCACCTACCAGGTCAGCGCTTGACAGGGACGCTGGCCCCCTTTATACTGCAGATGGTGTAGCCAAGAGCAGTCGTGCCTGGGCAATCGCAACCGGGCACATCAAGGCGCGGTATTCACGTGGCGGCTTTTGCTGGCCAGCCGACCCGCCCGCCGTTATCCCTGTCGTCATCGGACGGGTCCGCGGCGGGCTTGTCACATCTGGGCCCGTGAACCTGTGATGCTTGCGCGACAACTGCATCCATTCAGCTCACCCTCGGCTAGACCAGGGGGGGTGACTAGCGCACAGTGAAGGAGACGGACATGTGCAACAGACTGAGCTCTTGGACCCGAACCGCCTTGCTCCTTTTGGCAGTCGTGGCAGGCTTGGCACTGACGGCTGGAGTCCTAGGTGGGCTGCATGCCATGTCGGTTGAAGCGCAAGCCGTACCGTCCGCGCAATCTGCCCCCGCCACCGCGCTTGCAGGCACCGCCGGCAGATCAGCCTCACAGCAACCCATCCAGCAATGTTATGTTATAACCTACCAACAAGGACTGGATGGTTACCTGGGCTGCCGCGATACGCGGATCACGGCAGAGCGTCCCGACGAAAACTACTGTAACGACGAGCTTGTGTTGGGCATGATGGGCCGTGGGCGCGTGCTCGTGCAGTTCCTCGACTTGGAGCGCTCTATCCCCCAGAACGCACGCATTGTGAACGGCACGCTTGGCCTCTACGTCTACAACTACGGTCAGCGCTCCGTCCCGATTCCGGTCGCAGCATACTCCGTCATTCGGCCTTGGAAGGAGTGTGAGGCCACCTGGAACAAGGCTTCGTATTACGAGTTGTGGAGCAAGCCTGGCTGCGACGACACAGCCAGCGACCGGTCGCCCACTCGTCTGGACCAGATCTCGCTGTACGACTACGACCAGTGGTACGAGTGGAATGTCACGGCAGCCGTAGTGGACTGGCTCAAGTATCCTCTGGAGAACAGAGGGCTGGTCCTTGTGCCGATCACAGACGACTCGGGCGAGTACGACATCTGGAACTCTGAGTACATCGGACCCTACTTGCGGGTCGAGTACTGCCTTGGCCCAGATATTGGCGTCACAAAGGAACTGACTAGTCCGCCCGATGGTACTGCCACGTCCGGCGAACTGGTGGACTTTACCATCCGGGTCGTCAACACTGGGACCACAGCAATCACCGACCTGACTCTGACAGACACCTTTGACCCGGAGTATCTGGCCTACGCGACATCGAACGTGCCGCCCCAGGAGCTAGCTCCAGGCACGCTGGAGTGGACTCCAGAGGCGCTGGACGCCTTCCTGCCCCTGGCCGTCGACGACGACTTGGTCATCACGCTTCAGTTTCAGACCCTCAAGCCAACGTCGAGCACCCTGAACTGCCTGCTGGCAGAGGGATTTGATCAGTTCGATCAGCCACTGCTGCCGCGTGAGGCCTGTGATGACGTCGAGATCCAGCCACGGCCCCCTGCCCTCTCGATGTCCAAACAGGTCACAGACCCCTCTGGTGGAACAGCTGCTGTCGGCGAGTCCCTCACCTTTACGCTCCGGATTGCCAACATCGGTGAGACGGCCATAGTGGCACTGAACGTCACTGACACTTACGAAAGCGACTACCTTCGTTTGGTATCGGCCAGCATCCCGCCTTCCCAGCAGGAGCCGGGCAGCATCACCTGGCTGTCCGAGCAGCTGGGTGCCTACCTGCCCCTGGCACCGGGTGAGAGCTTTGAGATTGTCCTGGTCTTCGAAGCGGTCGGCGAGACGTCCAGTACGCGGAACGGGGCCACGGTGCAAGGCACCGACGAGTATGGACAGCAGACACCACCGGAGATGGACTCGGATACAGTTCAGATCGTGCCGGCGGTTGTGCTTGAGGTCAGCAAGGAACTCGTCATTCCAGCGTCTGGCGTCGCCAATGTGGGTGACACAGTGAGGTTTGAGCTGGTGATCAGGAACGTGGGCGGAGTGGCAATCAGCAGTCTGACCGCGGTCGACGTGTACGCCAGCAGCTACCTGTCGCCTCTGTTTCCCTGGAGCGTCGAGCCTGACGAGTGGATGCCGGGTGTCGTCACCTGGACATGGGAGGCAACAGATCCGTTCATGCCGCTAGCCCCACAGGACAGTTTCACCTGGACGGTGGACTTTGTAGCCCTGGCGCCAGTATCGATGGCAGACAACTGCCTGACTGTTGATGGCATGGAGGCCTGTGACGGCGTCCAGCTTGTGCAGCCGGAGAGGTTCAAGATCTACCTTCCGAGCTTGGCCGGACCGTTGTATGAGTGCGATCCTCGCTGTGGACAGTGGGAGATTCTCGAGGAATTTAACAGTCCCACGGACCTAGACGCGTGGACGATCAGCAAACCCGTCGGCACCGATCTCCGGATCGAATCCATCCCCGGCACCACCGAGACGGGACTGCATCTCTTCTCCACCGCGGACACCAGCACGTTCCCCGTGGTGTACCGGAATGACCTCTTCGCAGACCTCAGCGGCTGCTTCTGCATGGAGGTCCGGTTCAAGCACACCAACTTCACCGGGTTTGGCTCGACGATATCCGTCAACTCTTCCAACTATGGCGGCGAGCGCGCAGATGCAATCCCGAACCCTGATCCTGCAGATCCGGGCAAGCAGCTGCCGCCCTACCGACTCAAGGGCATTGAAGATGTGCTCAGCATCCACCACGTGAGAGGCAGCGAACCCGTCTTTGAAGTGAGGTTGATCCGGGATCCAGCGACCGATCGATGGAAGTGGCTCTGGCCAGGCGGGGTCGACGACGAGGCTCTGCACACCGTGCAAGTGCAGGTTCTCGGAGACCCGAAGTATGGGCTCAGAGTCAGGCGCGCAGGTGGCGAATGGCAACAAGTCGCACCTGTGAACCCGGCCGACACCTCTTCAAACCTGCTCCCACGAAGCATCTACCTGGGCAGTCACGCTGATCAGTCTCAGGCCCCAAACGAGGAAGAGCGCGACGGCCCATGGACGCAACTTTGGGTCGACTACATACGCATCTCAAGAGGCGATTGGGTATCACTCGACTGAGGCGACAGCGACAGGCTGCACACAACGTCCCCTTCCCAGGGGTGCCTCGGGCAAACCTGTCATAGACGTTGGGCGAAAGGCTTCCAGAGCCGCAGCGGCTCTGGAAGCCTTCTCTATTGTGCCGTCGATAGTATCTGGCCCATCATACGCGAGTCTTCGCGCAACAGCCCCGCGGCCGGCAGGCGCTGAACCAGCACGGACAGATTCGGGTCGCGAA